>CEPV01029547.1_pt1 | contig 48727 bp, 37 predicted proteins | sample 530451 | NCBI WGS metagenome assembly CEPV01 (sample SAMEA2620097, study PRJEB7988) | marine metagenome | isolation source: saline water (ENVO:00002010), including
ACTCGCGCGTTCGTTTCCCGTGCTGGCCGCCTGTCGCATCGGTGTCGGCATCGGCGAGGCGAGCGCATCGCCCGCAGCGTATTCGCTCCTATCCGACTACTATCCGCCGGAAAGACGTGCCACGGTCATCGCGATCTACTCCGCCGGTGTCTTCATCGGCGCCGGCATCGGTCTCTTTCTCGGCGGTTACATTCTCGATACCTGGAGCGCCTGGTATCCCAATTCGGCTGATGCGCCATTTGGCCTGAAGGGTTGGCACGTGGCTTTCATGGCAGTGGGCGGGCCGGGAATTCTAATGGCGGTGTGGGTACGCACCTTACGCGAGCCGATACGCGGCATCAGCGAAGGACTCATTGCCGAAACCCACACGCAGCCCCTGCGGGTCCTTCGCGAAGAATTTGCTGCCGTCATCCCGCCGTTCAACCTGATCTCCCTGATGGGCGACCGCCGCGCACTGGCAATCAATGGCGCTGCCGCCTTCGCAGTCACCATAGTGGCACTGCTACTCACTGCGCTCACGGGCAGCGTGGCACAGTGGATCGCCCTCGGCATTGGCGTATACGTGTCATTCTCGTGGGCTCAGTCATTGAAGATCCGCGACCCGGTCACATTTGGCCTGATTTTCAAATCGAAGGGACTGATGTATACGCTGGTCGCGTTTCCCAGCATCGCCTTCGTTATGTATGGCATCGGTTTCTGGACAGCACCACTCCTGATACGACTGCATGACGTCAGTGCCACCGAGGTGGGCCTCTACATCGGTCTCGGTTCTGCAGCCGGCGGCCTTACCGGCACAACGCTTGGGGGCGTTCTGGCAGATTGGCTGAAAGCACGCGTTGCCGCCGGGCGGATCTTGATCGGGTACATCTGTATCGTCACCATGACGCCGGCCGCCCTGTGGATGATCTACACGGAAAGCCTTACCACAGCTTACATAATGAGCTTCTTCTTCACTCTGTTTTCTTCAATGTGGGCGGGCATACCTCCAAGCACCGCCAACGACCTGGTTCTGCCGCGTATGCGTGCGGTGGCGGGCGCGTATTACATCCTGGTCACCACCTTCGTCGGCCTTGCCCTCGGCCCGTATGTCATGGGGCAGATGAGCGACCGGTTTATGGCGGCGGGCATGAGCGATGGCGAGGCGCTGCAACTGGCGATCGCATTGTCCATGCTCATCTTCCTGGTCACCATCTTCTGCCTGGTTATGGCTCGCCGTTACCTACCACAGGATGAGGCAACGCGCCTCGAGCGGGCGCGAGCGCTTGGAGAAGTAATTGGTGATTCCAGTGATTCGAAGGACTCGTTAGTTCCTGCGGGACAATCTTCCTGAAATACCACTTCAGGTCACGTTCCTGCGTCCATGTCAATGTGAATACCAGTGATATCGGTGAGCTCATTTACCATCTGACTGAGTTCAGCAATCCATGCAACCCCATAGCCCTTCTTCACGCGGAGCGTCTGATAGCGAGGATGTCCTGCAACTTCGTCGACAATTGATTGAGGACACCACAGCGACAACCGCATCATCGACCAGGGCACACCATAGAGGGCGTTATCGCTGGATGGTTCCAGCAAGTTGATGCCCTCTTCAATGTCCCCCAACAAGAAACGGCCATAGATCCTGTACAGGTTCTCAAAATTCCTTCTGCCTGCCAGCCATTCGAAGTACTCTCTGGCAGCATCCAGCTCCCCAGTCCAGAAAAGATGATAGAACTGTGGGAAGTTCTTTGGCCAGACCGTGTTGATAATTTCCAGGTCCTGCTCAGCCTTCGAGTATTGTCCGGTGCGGGTATACAACGTGGCCCGCTCTCCTCGTGCTATAGAATCATCCGGTTGAAGGTCGAGCAATCGCGACTCATATTCGATAGTCTCTTCATAGCGACCGGCAGCATGCAGAGGATAGATTATCCTGCGATCCAGCGTAGTGATCTCGCCGATAGAATACCCTGTAGCAGCCAGATACAGCTCATTAAACCGGATTGCCGTCTGAAACAACCCTGCTCGAACCAAACGGTCGCTCATTTGGATATATTCAAAGCAGCGCCACGTGGAGTCTGGATTGCGTATCTTTACGCACGCTTCATCGGCTAGCTGCTTTTCTGTATGAATCAGAGCAGGATCAACCATGCGTTCAATCTCTGCCCAGGGATACAGTCTATCCGCATAACCAGCGGCTTTCGCACCTTCAAAGGCATGTTGGGCTTTTACGGCCATGTCCTGCTCGCCGTGCAATGCCATCAGATTATAATATGCCCAACCCAAGCGCCCATGAGCGTCTGCAAAGCCAGGGTCCAATGTCGCAGCCTTTCCAAAATGGCTAACCGCATGATTGACGTGACGGCGTGACAGTTTTCTGCTCTCATGTTTGCCCAGCAAGTAGCTGTCGTAAGCACTGATGTTGTTGGTTCCCACATCTATCAGATTGTTAGACTCTCCCGGGCCCAGCTCAATCTTTAGCGCGTCGATCACCTTCTGAGCCACGTCATCCTGAAGCTCAAAGATATCGTCCAAAGTGCCATCAAACCGTTCCGTCCAGATGCTTCGACCGCTGCTGACCTCCTGCAGTTGAACATTGATGCGCACTCGATTGCCCGATTTCTGCACGCTTCCGCTCAGGATCGTCTGCACCTCCAGCTTCTCACCCATAGCCTTGAGATCAGCATCGTGATTCTTAAATGCAAATGCAGTAATCCTTCCCGCGACTTTCAGGCCCTCTATCCTCGTCAGGCCACTGATCAGTTCCTCTGATATGCCATCACACAGATATTCGTTGTCAGGATCGTTACTCCTGTTCTCCAAGGGCAGCACAGCGATGGACTTTTCGTCCCGCTTAGGTTCGGTAATCGACGGACTGGCGGGAAGCGGTATCGGTTCTGCTGCGCTCGGCAACAGCGACCTCAGGCTGTCGGACAGTTTCTTGCGATAGTCTTCATCCGAATAGTCGTTGCGAATGATGGCCTGCATGTCACTCAGACTGAGTTCTAGGCCTGCTGGCAATTCGGTGTTTTCCAGATGAACAGCCAGGACCTTACGCTCTCTCGACAGACAGAAGTTCACTTCTTTAAGGCAATTGGAGGAAGCGACCGCACGAGGCGTGATGTAGTAAAGGAACAGCGTACACTGCGTTAGTGCAAGCGCCACTTCGTCCCGCCAGGTGGATCCGGGACTGATGCCTTCGTCGTACCATACCTCGAATCCCTGTTCTCTAAGGCGCGTAATCTCGGGATACACGGTCTCCGCATCTTCGTGCGCATAGCTTACGAAAATGTAGGGTCTGTCGCCTTTATATGCTGGAAACGGCCTTTCCATGCGGGATTACCGGGATACGAGCCGTCAATAGTACTCAGGACCCATCTGAAAGGCAAAAGTCGCAAGGTACACGTTGCGCAGCGACGTCGTTCACATCCAGGATCCACAGCTTGAGGACAGCCGCTTTTTCTCCGAAGCGGACATGAAACCTGTCGTCACGAGGATCACAAGAACTTCTGACTGTCACTCCTGGATCCTACACACGTCACGTGTTAGTCGATGCCGAGATTGCGCAGGCCAGCCAACTGTGGGTCGACCAACTCATCCTTGTTTCGGTAGCTGAGGTGTGTGCCTGTGTCGAACAGTGCCACCGTCCAAGTGGGAACCAGCGCTCGCGCTTTGGCCACCGCCTCCAGGGCCTCTTCGGTACGTCCTAGAATGGCGAGAATATTGGCGAGTTCGCTCCAACGAGCTGCTTCTCGGGGTTTCTCGGCGACGGACTGCTCCGCCCAGTCAAGCGCCTCCGTGTTTCGCTCCAGGATCACGCAGGCCTGGTATAGTATTCGATATGGTGGGTGCGCCAAACGCTGGGCTCTGTCTATCACTTCGGCTGCCTGTCCAGTTACGCTGAGCGCAACCATGAGTGCATATGTATCCTGTCCGAGGATTTCGCTGGCCCGTTCGGCCATCCGCAATGCATGGGCTTCGTTTCCAAGTGTGATGTGCACATAGGAACACATGCTCAATGCCCACGGCTGATTGGGCATGAGTTCAATGGCCTTGTCCGCGTGCTTCAAGGCATCAGCTGAGAACTCTTCAGGATGTCGCGTAAACTGCCCCTTTACCATCCGGGTCAGGAACTGCGCCGTGTTTGCATGGGCCGGACCATATTCCGGATCGAGATCCACCGCGCGACTCAGCAGCGAGCGCACGTGATCACGCGTCGACCGATCGACCACGAGGATACTGGCGGCTCTGTTGACAAGGCCCCATGCGTCGAGCTCTTCGTCTCGAACGTCCACGTAGGTCTGAGCATGTGCCGCCCCCACAGCGCTGCCCATTTCATCTAGGATTGACGCGACCAGTTGATCCTCGATTTCGAGTAAGTTGTCCGCAGATCTATCGTATCGTTGCGCCCAGACTTGCTGACCCTCGGCTGTCTCAATGAGATTTACAGTGGCCCGAACCCTGTTACCGCCCCTCTGCAGGCTCCCATGCAGAATGTAACGCACACCACGGAGTTTACCGATCTCAATCGGGTCCGAATCTACATCGGAGGCCTGGCCTGGGACTTTCTTCCAGAGATCCATTCGTACGATGTCTCCCGCATCGAGGTCTTGAAACACACTGATTGGCATCGAAGCAATGAGAGTATCCGCAATGCCTTCGCCAAGAAACGCCAGTTCGCGATCATCAGACAAACTTACGAATGGGAGAATCATGATAGACGGCGGATCCGTCTTCTGGGCAGCCTCTATAGTGGATCCCTTCACCGTGGGTTCGATCACCGTTGTGAGCGCGGCTACCAGACGCGAGCGGTAAGTTTCCTGAGTGAACTCCGATCGGCGTAAAGCCTGTCGATTACTCAGCGAGAGACGCACTTCCGCAGGTAACGGTGTCTCATCCATCTGCACAACGAAGATCGGCTTCTTTTCGTCAAGGGCGAAGTTAATTTCCTGCAGGCAATTCTCTGATTCTGCGGCACGTTGGGTGCAGAAGAATACCATTCCTCCCGAGCGGCTCAATGCATCCGCTAGAGCACGTCGCCACACAGTTCCCACATGAATACCGTCGTCATACCAGAGATTGAACCCGGCGTCACGCAGCCAGAGCATTTCTGGATACACAAGCTCCCCATCCTCATGGGCATAACTGACGAAGAAATAGGGTGAGTTTCCTTCGTAGGCTGGGAAAGGTTTCTCCATGCCTTGTTCCTTCTTGTTCTTGGCCAAGACGATCCAACCCAGAATCTAGAGATCAAGCCACTCGAAGTTAGTTCCAGGGACGATTGGATTAGTTCAGGCTAACAATCCTTGCCGACAGCCGGGCAACCGCCGTACGGTTCCGAATGCTTCAGCTACACCCACTGCCAGTTAGTCCAATTTCCGCTTTTGGCCACTTGTTCCGAAAACTGCATAGACTGCACGCGGTGGAAAAGATCACTCGGAATGTCAGCTATTGGCGCGTCACAGATCAAGCGCTCCCAGAAGCAATCGGAGAACTCTCTGATCGGTCGTGCGGGCGTCCCCTATCAATCGGGTCGCCTTCCTTCGATCCGCTGTCGTCCAGCTACTGTCGTAGCGGGGAATGCTCGCGCCGTTGAAATCCTCGAGACGTTCCTCTATACGCCACCCGTTGGGATGCCGATAACCACCACGCAGGTAAGGCACTGCCCAACTCTCCGCCAGTGCTGCCGTCAGGTGCCGATACTCATCGCTGGCTTGCCGGAGGAGCCCTGCTGCGCGCCCATCTTGTGACGCGGCCAGTCGCTCCAGATAGACCTGCGCTGCCCTGCGTGCATCAAACAGGTGATGGTAGAGGGTCGCTTGTCCTTGCCAATACATAAGTGCCTGATCTTTGGGAAGGTTAACCAGGCTATTAAGGTCGTCAAGCCAGGCATCATATGCACGAAGCCCACTCTCTAACGTGGGCTGGTAGTGCCAGATCCAGTTGGCACGACAGCTTATCTTCAGCGTCGCCGGTGTCAGTGCATCGATGGCCGTCTGCAGGAACAGCGGTGCAGGCAGTTCATATTCGGACGCCTGCAAAGCCCAGACATCGGCTGGTAGCTTCGAGGTGATATCACCGAAAGCTGTCTCACAGACAAAGGTATTTGCAGTGTGAGTCGGTTCACTCACCAGGCACCAATCGGTGCCGCCTGCTACGTTCAAGGCAATGAAGGGGCCACCGGCTTCAAGCGCTTTCGCTGTCAGCTTCTCCGCGTCAGCTTCTTTGGGCGGAAAGCCCTGCAGAACTCGCAGAGTCGATCCGCTCAGCCGCAGCACAGCATTCAGGTGCTGCTCAAGCGAACCATCCGTGGAAATGCCAGGATGTAGTCTTCCGCCACATATGTCCGGCACCGATGACCTGGCAAACCGAACCGAAAACGCCATACCGCTCGCGCCCATAAGATCTACATAGTCGAGGCGATGACCACGCCGCGACAGTAGCCGGACTAACGCCTCAATGAAGGTGCTCTGTCTCCAGGCAGGTCTTCCCGACACATTCTGACTGGGATTCTGGTCAGTCAACTTAGCAGCCACAACTGCAGGCTGCAGTAACGGAGCGGCAGCCGCAACGCCAATTGCATTGAGGAACCTGCGGCGAGAGAGCGCAGACATGGGATGTCCCAAGTAGACATTGTCGGTAAACATGAACGGTATATACCCATACCGTGTCTGTCAACAGAGTTGCCGTTGTGACCGCTCCTGGCCGTTCATCGCGCCATGAGAATCGTCAGCCGATGAGGCTCGGATATAGACGGGTGATGCAGGAGGATGTCCTGCTTGCCGTCCTCGTTTAGGTCCACCAGCCAGACATATTCCCTATCCTTGGGCAGGGCCACCCCCACCGAGCGAGACTGTTGGGCGAAGACGCCCTGTCCCGGAACGCCCGTAAACACGCTCAACCATTCGGGAGTCGTCCCGATCAGCAGGTCCGAACGGCCATCTCCCGTCACGTCGCCGACAAGCAGAGGCGCGTTGAACGTACCTTGATGCGGTGAGCATCGCTCATCTGCAGGGATGCATCCACGGTGCCCCAGTGCATTTCGGCTTTCATGCAGTCCCCCTCGGAGTGCAACGTCCAGGGGCACCCACCCCGGTTCCCGGATGCTGCCCGTGTCATGTAGCTGGATTCTACGAGTGGCGTTCGGCTTATCGCGTATCTCGCCTTCCTGCATGCTGAAAAACTCGAGGTCCAACCAGATGTCGTCCCCCATGAACGCTTTGAGTCTCTTCCAGAGACTACTCTTGAGGTACTTGACCTCGATGCTTGTGATCATCAAGTCGACCTGACCATCCCGATCGAAGTCGTGCCGATCCATTCCGAGCTGAACGCCGTCCGACGGGAACGCGATGTCGACGTTCTGCGCGAACATAGTGCCACCATCGGGAGTTGGCCCGCCACGATGCACCTCGTAGGTGGAACGCTTTCGGGAAAGACGCCTGCCCTCCAGCTTGAAAACCACCAGATCGGGAACCCCATCGCCGTCGAGGTCGAGCAACGAATGCAGTACCTTCCCCGTCATCTCTCCTGTGGCCAGCGAGTAGGGATCGTCAGAGTCGAACGTCACATCGGTCGTGAAGGTCCGGGCCGCGTTGGAAAACAGCCCGCGCTCGTCCTGGAGATGGACCTGAAAGCGGTGCGCATTCCAAAACACCAGGTCCCTGCGACCATCTCGGTTGAAGTCCGCCTCAAAGACACGGCTCTGACTCCAGGGGTCGTATCGGTATCCGTCAGCTCCGTATATCCCAGCCAGTTCGGCGGGAGGTCCTATCTGCACAGGATCGGCGAACGTACCGTCGCTCATCTGGATGAACACCCAGAAGCCATCGACGTCCGGCACGACCAGGTCGTCGCGGCCGTCGTGGTTCACGTCTAGCGTTATGTCTACATGGGGGATCTCGTCTTTGCGAGGCGGGTTGAAGCTGGAAGTAACTGCAGCCAGTGGTCGTGCCGTCGTCGACTCGGGCTCGAACCAGTCCAGGCGGCCATTTTGGTAAGTGATCAAACGGCCGCGACCGCCGATGTTGGCGACGTCGACGAACAGCACTTCAGAACGTAACCTTGTGTCAAGCACCAAGGACCAGACGCCACCCTCTAATCCGTGCATCTGCATGCGCCGGTCATCGTTCTCGTCAATGTACACCACGGCGAGTTCAGCGACAGCACTGTCAAGAAAGAACCCCGTCAGCATCGTCTGACGTTTTGCGTTGCCTGTGACGATATCGTATCGCTCGAAGAGATCGTCAGACATATTGCTGGCCAGGCATTTCGAAAGGAATGCGGCACAAATCAGGATGGCCAGCAGGACTGGACGGCAATACCTAATCGGGTCGTATGCGGCAGGATTTCTCATGATCTTCCTCCGTTTTGCCGAAACAGTTTGCTCCATACCGCCTTAGGTTACATGAGGGATCGCATAAGATTGTCTTAGGAGCACGGCGTCTCCATTGGTTGCGTCGCCCTGCGAAGTTGGAGCCAGAGCCAGATGCTCGCGCCGCCGCTGATGGGGGAACTTGCCAGGCCCGGGAAGTAATCGCCCGCTGCGATGGCGAGGAGCGGATGCGCGATACCGTTTACCATCCCGGCAATCGCGAGAAACCAGGTAGCGAAGAAGGCGGCTGTCGACGCTGATCGCACTCCCCAGACCGACGCGACCCACATTCCTAGAAACGCCAGGTTGACGAGTACAAAGACTGCGAAGGGCATGGCCGGCATGCCAAACAAGGCCGGGAACTGCTCGTGAAATCCGGTCGCGGCTTCCTCGGCGAAGTGAACGCTCTGGACCCCAACTGTGAAAACGAGCGCACGTGCAACGGCCTTTCGCGCCAGTAGGTTTTCGGGAGGCGATCGGCGACTCAGTGAGAGACGCAGGGCGATGAGTGCAACCAGACCCAGAACTAGTGCGCTGGGAAGGACACTCAGCATGCGTGAGCCCCCCTGTACCTGTTACCGTCCTCTTCATCCATCATCAGAGACGATCTTACCTCACCCACAGACAGTCAGCCATTGGCCCCATGGTGATCGGCAAACGTAAATCGCACAGCGTTAGTGGTGGATTTTAGGGAGAGGGGCGACTATCTTCCGGTCCTTGATATGAGACAGGAGTGTTGAGCAATGGCTGACGAAAAAGCACTGGTCGTTCGTGCCTCTGAAATAGCAGAACAGGAGGGAAGCATGTCCCATCCCTGGAATCCGAGTTCTCTGATCATCGGCACGCCCTTAGGTCGTCTGGTAGGTTTGCAGCGCACCGGAGTCAGTTTGGCAAGAATTCCTGAGGGCAAAGAGTCATTCATCTATCACTCTCACTGGAGAGAGGAGGAGTGGATCTATATTCTTTCAGGTGAAGGCATTGCGGAGGTGGATGATGAGGAGATTGAGGTGAGCGCCGGAGACTTCATGGGCTTCCCAACGCCATCGGTTGCCCATCACTTGAGAAATGCCGGAAGAGAGGAACTCGTATATCTGATGGGAGGCGAGAATCTGGATATTGAGATCGCAGAGTTTCCACGCCTCGGAAGAAGACTGATACGTACAGAGACAAAGGTGGAAATATACGATCTGGCCGATGCCCGCGACTTCAGTTCTCTACCGGTCCAGGACGATTCCTGAGACGATCGCGCGATTCACATCCTGTTCCACACGAGCGGCCACGTTCTCTACATCGATTCGGCCAGTGATTCAGGGTCAGGTGGCGCTAAGGCACGATCTGATCCATCTTCAGTTTAAAGCCTGGAAGCAACCTGCCGCAGGATGTCTGCCGGCTCGTCGACGATGGTCTCGTGATGGGAAACGATAATCCGTTTCAGGTTTTCCGTGTTCGCCAGACGTTCAAGATCGGTACGTAATGCTGCGGCATCCTTCACCATAAGCCAACGTGTCAGACGGGATACCCTCGGTCCTCCTGTCGACTGGGTCACATGACGAAAGATAAACCCAACCACGCCTTCACCGTGGGCCATGTTGAAGATGGCATCGTTGAACACGAGCGTAGTTCCCGAATTGGAAAGCACCTTCATGACACCCTCCGCTTCCGCCACGCCTGCCAGGTGATCCAGCGTAACCGGTCCTTCCGCGTCATAGTCTTCATAGTCCCCTTTGACCCTAACGACCTCCTCGACTCTGCTGCGTGCGCCCTTCGGACAGAATACACGTAGCGCCGGGTATCTTTCCAAGTAAGCCGCTGCGTCCAGCCGATGAAAACCGTTAGGTACGATCAGGATGGCCGGCGTACCCCAGTTTTCAATCTCATTCATGGATTCCTGGTCGAGCGCGATGCCGTTGTGGATGACCAGTTGCCCATCCGCGAGTTTCGCAAGGGTCATCACTCTCTTGAGTCCCATCCCCTTGATGGTACCCTCCACGCGCCAGAGATTTTCCTCCAGCCGTTCGACTGCTCCATGGGGCAGCACTTCCCATTGATTCTCGCTTCCCGGATTGCTCACGCTTCCTCCTTGCTTCAGCCCATGAGGTCACACTTTGCTGGTAAGTGGCGCTACCTAGCCCGCGTCACCACATTCTCTACGGCATAGAGCGCTCGTTAGCTCACAGGCTATTCCATATATTCCTGATGTGCTCAACACTGAAGTGCAGGTCATCCCTATCGCCGGTCAACGCTTCCAGTGATATCCAGCCGTCATAACCATTGTTCTTCAGTGTGCCCAAAACACCTTCAAAGTCCACGTCACCTTTGCCGATAACGATTCCATGCTTATTGTCCAGGAGTTCGCTGCAGTGCGTGTGTACGACTCTGTCCTTTACCAGTTCCGTTAGTTCAACGATGTTCTCGCTGCCGACGTTGGCGGTGTCCAGGTTGACCTTCAAGCGATCGTCACCCACCAGTTCGAGAATCTTCATGAAATCGGGGATGTTTGTGCCGATTCCCCAGTGGTCTTCAAAGGCAAGCCTTACGTTCTTCTCTTCGGCATAGTCAAGACATGCACGTATGGCATCGGCAATGGATTGCAGCACCACGTCCAACTCGAGCCCCTTGCTGCCGTGACCGGAAACAACGCGAACGATATCCGCCCCGAATATAAGCGCGCTGTCGACAGCTTTCTTGATGCGTGCGACGCCCACTTCCCGGCCTTCCGGGTTGCAGAGATGGGGCTCAGCAGTGAACATGGATGCCTCCAGCCCTTTTTCATGCACATAGTCAGCCAGCTTGGCCATGCCCGCTTCGTCCAGATCGGGGACAAAGTTCTCGTATATCTCCGTTCCATCCAGGCGCAGCTCTACGGCCATGTCGATCCACTCCTCGTTGGACATGGTCTTGTCGTGACCTATCTGTCTGTAGAAATTTAGGGGAATACAGCTCAGTTTCATAACATCCTCCTGATCCGATGTTTGCTGCTGTCACTGGGTTTGAAGATCGCTTGCGTCGGGTGAGACTATCATACTGCGACCGTAGGATGTTATGATTGACCGATAGCTAATCACAACAATAATCTCTGCAGAAAAACCCATGAGCGTATCAAGTCCCGACCCCTATACGATGCCGGAAGGCGGCACGCGTGAACCCCCAACAAATCTCATAGCCCGACTGAAATACCTCGGGCCCAGCATCATCATATCGGGCTCGATCGTCGGGTCCGGTGAGATAATACTGACGTCAAGCCTGGGTGCAGCCGCCGGATTCTTGCTGCTGTGGTGGGTTCTGCTCTCGTGCTGGATCAAGTCATTGGTGCAGGCGGAACTGAGTCGTTACATCATCGTGTCCGGAGACACCTATCTTCGTGCACTCAATCGCCTGCCTGGAAAGATACCTGGCCCGAGGGGCCCCGTGGCCTGGCCGATATGGATGGGACTCATTGCATTCATACCCGGGATCATGGGTCTCAGCGGCATCATCGGAGGCGCCGGCCAAGCCTTGACGCTCCTCGTCCCGCAGATACCATCGACCTGGGCGACTGCAGTGGTAGCCGTCACCACTGCATCCATTCTCGCCGCCGGGTCGTATCGCGTATTGGAGAAGATCTTGCTGGGTCTGGTGGTCGGTTTCACCGCATGCACGCTGGTGTGCGCGACGATGATGCAGTCTACCGAGTTCGCCATGTCGAGCGCTGATATCGCCAGCGGTCTGACGTTCGAATTCCCCATGGAATATCTGGTGATGGCACTCGCGGTCTACGGCTATACCGGCGTCAATTCCGGAGAGACCGCGGCTTACACGTACTGGTGTATCGAAAAGGGGTATCCGGGATACATCGGACACGACCGGCAGCATCCGGATTGGCTCAAGCGCGCGCGAGGATGGATCGGCGTCTTGCATCTCGACGTTTGGGCGACGCTGCTGATTCTGACCTGTGCCACTATTCCCTTCTATCTGCTCGGCGCGGGTGTCCTGAATGCCATGGGTGAGCAACCCGACGGCTTGGAGACCATATCGGTACTCTCCAATATGTTCACCGCAACCCTCGGCGGATGGTCGCTATGGGTCTTCGGTGTGGGCGCCTTCTTCATTCTGTTTTCCACGACCTTGTCCGGGGTAGGTGGCGGCGGAAGGTTTATACCCGACTACCTGATCGAATTGGGATTCTTCCCCAGAACCAACCTGGCACTCCGCAAAGCCTGGACACGTGGGTACGTCATCTGCGCACCGCTGTTTGGCCTTCTCTGCTATATCGCTATACCCAATCCGGTTTTCCTGGTGACCATCGGGGCCGTGACTGCAGCCCTGTTTTTGCCTATCCAGAGTGGGGCAACGCTGTGGCTGCAGGCCAGGCACATGGATGCGAGCATTCAGCCGAGAATGTTCATCAAGATCGCCATCGCGGTGATCTTTCTCTTCCAGCTGTTGATGGCCGGTATGGTGATTACATACGTGGTCTTTTGATGCTTCAAGCTCGTTCGTAGCCGCCCACCAGGCGATTCATGCCGATGACGTTGGGCTCGATGCGTTCAAGCAACTGCCCCATCGTCAGACCGCCATCCAATGCGAGATCTTCGTTCAACGCCAGTATCCAGAAGTAATACTGATGTTTGCCGTGGCCATTGGGAGGCATGGGTCCGCCATAGCCCTGCTTACCGAAATCGTTGCTTCCCTTAGTATATTCGTCAGCCCCCTCAGCCAAACCGGTGGCCGAACCGGGTATGTTGTAAAGAACCCAGTGCACGAATCCATAGGTGCCCTGCTTGGTGATGAGCGGCGCATCCGGATCATGACAGATAACGGCATACGAACTAGCGCCATCGGGTGTGTTGCTCCATGCCAACTGCGGTGAAACATCCTCACCTTCGCCCGTGTGTTTGGCTGGAATGGCGCCGTCCTGATCGAATGCACTGCTGGTCAACTCCATGTCGGATAATGCAAATCCCATGTCGTTCTCCTTTCCTGAATGAACATATGCCTGCCGCCAATAATAGCGCGTAATCCATTTAATTAGAATTGGCGGCCCTAGAGTCATCGTTGAGCCAATGAGGTATAGTTGTACGAGCACAGAATTAAGGAGAGACCCATGGTAGACAAATCCAAAAAAAGACCCGCACGGACGCTGACCTCGGCCGAGCTGTCCAGCAAGGTGATCGATTTCGCGATGAACTGTGGCGCCTGTGCAGTCGGCATCACCACGCTGGAAACTCTGGCAGGTGGGCCGCCCTCAACCCAACTTGAGTATGTACTACCGGACGCACGTTCCGCCATCACCTTCGCCCTGCCGCTCGATCAGGACAAGATCCGGGACTATATCGCCAAACGCGACCGGGATGGCCACCAGGTGGATTACAACCGGGCCGGCATGATGGCGACCGGTATCGCCGCGCAGATCGCCTCGTTCATCAACTACTTCGGACACCAGGCAAAAGGCGTGCACTCCAACGAAGTATATCGGGATGACGATGACGTGAGAGCATCACAGATGTACCCGGACATCTCCCACCGGCTGCTGGCGGTTCGCGGCGGAGTGGGATGGATGGGACTTTCGGGAAATGTTCTGACCGCTGACTTCGGTGCCAACGTGACCCTGGCCACCGCCGTGACAACGGCACCGCTTGAACCCACCGAACCGCTCGCGGAAGAGGAAAACTTCTGTAAGTGTGAACAGATGGAGTGCGTCGCCGCCTGCCCTGCCGCGTTTCTGCATCATGGCACCAAGGATAAGACTTCCGTGACCATGGGGGGCGTCACATTCGCCTATGCCAAGCGTCGCAGTTACGATCGCTGTGGCTTCGTATGCGGCGGGTTCAGCGGATTGCACCCCTCGGGTCGCTGGTCCACCTGGTCACCCGGTCGCTTTCCCATTCCGAAGAATGACGAGGACCTCGGCCAGGTGGTGCCCTATGCACTCGCTGCCTGGATACGAAGGCCCAAACTGCAGGGCCATTACCTGCAGCAGCCTTTGCTCTTTCGGGCGACGCGAAAAGATGTGCAGCTTACCTGTGGCAGTTGCATGCTGGTGTGCGCACCGGATCCCGAAGAACGACAGCGCCGTTTGAAGGCTCTACAGACGAGCGGCGTGGTGGTTCAGGATCCCGATGGCACCGTCAGGGCGGTCAGCCCGGAAGAGGCGAAGGCTCATATTGCGGCACTGGATGAGGAGACCCGGACGCTTTATGAACCTGAGCATCCGGACGTGTATGACAATATGGATACCTATGGCGGCTGAATCGAGTCGGCCAATCCGCTATGGTGATTCGATCCACGCAAGATCTGTGCTTGCCTTTACATGACGCGAACAATTCAGCACAGGCGGGGGGAAAGGCGGCCAATCTCGAGCGAGCTGCCGGGCTTGGATTCTCAATCCCCGAATCCTTCGTCATCACGACTTCTGCCCTGGATTACTTCCTAAAGCAGACAGCTCTTCACGCGCGCGTGACGACCTTTCTAGCAGAGCTAACCACTCCCATTGGTGATCTGCATAAGAGAGACTATGAAAACCTGTGCCATGAAATCATGGCTGCGAGCGTCCCCGACCGTTTGAGATTTGAGTTCGCGTCCCATGCAGAACCTTTGCTTGCACGCGCGCCACACGGACTGGTGGTTCGCTCCTCGGCCCGATGCGAGGACTCCGGGGACGCCAGCTTTGCGGGCATCTTCGAAAGTTTTCTGTGCATTCGAACGGAGGAAGAACTGTGGCGCAGCATCAAGCAGTGCTGGTGCTCCTGCTGGAATCCACAGGCAGCAGCGTACGCAGATCGGATGGGGCTCAGCATGGAACCGGACGGCATGGGCGTGCTGCTACAGGAAACACTCCACCCCGACTCATCAGGCGTGATCTTCACCGCTGACCCCGTGACTGGGAGCCCCTGGCAATTCACCGTCAATGCAACCTTCGGTTTTCTTGAGGCCGCCATCGATGGCGAAGCTGCGATGGACAGCTATCGGCTTGGATGGGATACAGCCGATATACTAGACCAGGATATCGCCGCAAAGACGACCCGCTTGACGCCCGGTGATTCCCGGCTGCTGGCTGAACCAAACGATCCCGTTAAGGCGCACCAGCCCTCGCTTGACGACAAGAATCTGCACATGCTCTGGTCGGCTGCCGCAGAGATCGACAGGGCCTTTGCCAGGCCGATGGATATCGAATGGGTCATGCAGTCGGATCGACTCGTCATCGTGCAGGTGAGACCGATCACCTCGCTGCCGCAGTTCTTTCCACACGACCTCGCCGAAGAAGACGCACAGCTCACCTGGTACCTGTCCAGCCCCTACTGGTACGAACCGGCGGAAGTGGGGGGTCGGTTGGTGGCACCGTTGTTCCGGCATATCTGGGATGCTGACATGTGGCTCCGAGCAGTGCCGGAGGGGATGGATCTACTCAGCAGGAATTGCCGGGAGATGGACTTCAACGGCTATCGGTATACGACCGACGGTTGGTCGGGCGTCTCTCCCGACTACCTGGACCTCCTTGCGGCACAGGGGGAGGAGGAGCAAATCACACAGATCTTTAAATCCCTGGAAGGACGGCTGGATGAGATCGATGTTGATCTGAGAGGGATTTGGGCGGAGGGAAAAGAGAGAATACTGGATTCGACTGGGGCATTCAGAGAGGAGATCGACTCAACGGTAACCGTCAGGGAGCTGATTCCCTTTCTTCTGCAGATGCTCGAAGTCGATCCCAGGGGCAACTTTATGGGGTATGGTGCGCCACAAAGCCTCGGCCTTCTCTGCGAGCGGATGCTAAAACGATTCCTGCACGAGTGGCTGCCGGAATTTCCAGTGGCAAGTCTGGTGCTGGGTCTTCCCTCCTTTTCCCATGCGAGGGTGGCCGCGGCGCAAGGTATCGGACGGCGGATCAAGGAGAAACCGGTGCGCAACGCGCTGGAGACTATGCCGTTGGAGGAACTGATGCCGTATCTTATCGATCACGGCAACGGCAAGACATTCATGCAAGAGATCGAAGAGCTCTGCTGGACATTCGGTCAGTGTCCACCCAGCTGGCGGGATCGTCCTTCTATCTGGACAACCGGGACGGCGAGCGCGGCGGATTTCGCCACCGAGATTCTGGTTACCATCAAGAAGGCGATGCAGGGCAGCAGCCGCGATGTCGGCCAGCTACAAACAGCCAACGGCAAGATCGCGCAACAGGCAGCGGATCAGGTTCGTCAGCAACTCTCCCCCTCCCTGCACGGCCGCTTCGACAAGTTGCTGGATTGGACCAGGTTCTGGTATCCAATCCTCGATGATCGGCTGTGGCTGGGAGGACGGGAACAGTTGATGCGATACGAACTACTGTGGCGGATAGCCACGGGATTGATCAGACAGGGAATTTTGGATCGTCCCGAAGAGGTCCTTCTGCTCAGTCGGGAAGATCTGGCGTCCTATCAAACGGATTCTACATTTGACTTGCGGAGGGCGTTTCTGGCCAGCCGGGCTCAGTATGCAAAGAATGGACGCCTCTCGCCTCCTCCCTATCTGGGAAAATCCCCATCGAGCAGCGCAGATCCGGTGGATCTGACCCCCTCAGTCGTGGCGTCAGCAAACAGCGCGGAAAACACCTCTGCGAACGGGCATAAACAGCTGGCCGGTACCGGCAGGTCCCCCGGCAAAACTCAAGGGCGAGCCAGAGTAGCATCAGGGCTGTCAACAGCCTTCGTAGACGATCTGTCCAACGAGGATATCCTGGTGTGTCTGCAGGAGATTCCCTACCGAGTGGATTGGTTGGCTATCTTCCTGGTAACCAAGGGACTGGTGGCTGCTACCACATGTGGGGCTGGCCTGCATCATGCAATGCAGATTGCCCGTGAATGCGGAGTCGTGTACGTCGAGCTGACCGCCGAATTGGTGGCACAGATTGCCGACGACACCCTGATAGAGCTGGATGGCGCACAAGGCTTGGTTACGATCCTGAAGGAATAACGATCGGCTAGAAGGGATTCTTCCTGGTAATCTTAAACACGAACGCTTCCTCACACGGCTTTGTGCTGGGCGGTTCCACTTCAAGTCCATCTTCGGTGACCGACCAATCCAGTTCAGCGTCCACACCCAACATCTTCACCGATTCAATTTCACCGGGATAGAGTTTTTTCATCGAGCGGATTGTCACGCGGCTCTCAGGCCAACCCAGGCAGGTCGCGTAGAGCAGATTATCTCTACAGGTGAAACGGAAATCGGCCGGCGTGTACTCGACCTCTTTCTGCTCGCTGAACATGCCGCTCGTTTCCATCTTCGTCGGCCCTTCCCCGTAGGATAGCCAGGGCTCGGTAGCAAAGATCGCTTCGCCGTTTATCTGCAGCCACTTGCCGATGCCTATAAGGCACTGCTTGGCTCCCTCCGGGATGGTGCCATCCAACTTTGGACCGACGTTGAGAAGCAGATAGCCATTCTTGCTGACGTTGTCGATAAGGTTGTGTACCAGCGTGCTGACCTTCTTGAAAGCAGCATCCGGAACATAGGACCAGGCGCCTTGATCATCTACGGAAGTGTCCGTTATCCAATCATAGTAGGTCAGACGATCCATCCGTCCCAGCTCATAGTCGATGATGGCCGAACCGGTGCCGAGATCGTGCCCTTTGTAGGTGACCGCAAGCTCGCGATCCCACTCACGTTCCTTGTTGTAGTAGTGGGCCAACAGTTCCTTACGGTACTCCTCCAGTACGAAGTTTATGCCGAAGTCGAACCAGATCAGATCGGGCCGATAGCTGTCGATCAATTCGTGGGCCTTACCGCGCCAGAAATTCAGAAACGCTTCGGTCGGTCTGTCCTGCCAGTACCACTCCCGCATCCTCTCTGGCGGAATGCCTCCCTTGTCGAGCCCATCGAGATTGTGCATCGGCCCGTACAGTCCGGCAAATTCGGGATTGGACACATCGCAATCCGAGCGCCAGTGGGGATAGAACCACCACTGCTCGGCATGGTGCAGAGCGATCATAAAGCGCATCCCCTCGGCACGAACAGCTTTCTCCAGTTCACCTACAATATCCCGCTTCGGCCCCATCCTGGCAGCGTTCCACTCGTTGACCTTGCTGTCCCACATGGAAAAACCATCGTGGTGCTCTGCAACCGGCCCGGCAAATGCAGCGCCCGACGCCTTGAACAGCTCCGCCCATTCGGCAGCGTCGAATTTTTTCGCCGTAAACATGGGAATGAAGTCCTTGTAACCGAATTCCGTTGCCGGCCCATAGGTCTTTTCGTGGTACTCGTACTGTGAGTTTCCCGGCCGGTACATGTTGTGAGCATACCAGGTACCGTTAGGACCACAGGCCGGCACGGAGTACACGCCCCAGTGGGTATAGATGCCGAATTTCTTTTCGCGAAGCCACGCAGGTGTTGTATGGTCACGCAGCGATGACCAGGTAGGCTCGTAGGTCCTTGGCATTCTTGTCACTCCCAACGGATTTCAGTCGTACAGCGGCGAATTTCGGTAAGAATAATGGATTGATCGGCTTCTGAGAAGCAGATTAGCCGCTGACGTCGTCGGGTATCCCCAGTTTGGCCCCGTTAGCAACCTGTTGCAGCTCGACAACGACTCTGGATTTGTCAGACAGGCGGTATATCACTTGCGCCGTCATGCCAACGGTCAGCATCGTGAAGGATCCGAAGTCGCTGCCATATAGCCTGACGGTCGGGTAATCGTAACCGTTAACACCACTGAAACTGTAGCGATAGCCACTGATCACCGCGGTCCTCGAGACACGGTCGATCTCATGAATCATGCCGATTCTCGTCTGGGTATAGCTGCTGGCGATGATCTCTTCAGCGTGGCGTGCCGGGTCGACGCCGCAGACGACGGCTGGATGGGTTCCCTATTCCACCGTCCAGGTGTTGCCCGTGTGCAGTAGCTTATTGATATCACCCTTTGATCTGTTGGCACGGATATGAACTCTCTGTTGGTAGACGTCCTTCACGTACGCACTGGCAGGATTGCAGTAGATCACCCCGACGGCAACCGGGAAAGCGGGCGCTGACATTTCACAGAGCAACATACCCAATCCTTTATTGGTCTCGTCGTGAAGCAGAACATCTTGTTCGGTAAAACCCTCTTCCCTAAGGTCTATCACTTCCAGGCGTAGCCGCTCGCTGTTAAGGCGCAGCCCTTTATCCCTTTCCTTGCCGAATAGCAGTGGCTTGCCGTGCTCAACCACAACCTGTGCATTAGCGGCTACTTCCCTGCTCTTGAGGTAATCAAAGTTCCCATCGTTGTAGACCGGGCAATTCTGGTAGATCTCAATGAAGGATGCGCCGTCGTGCCGGTAACCTCGAGAGATCACAGCAGACAGGCCTTTCATCTCGGTATCGATGGAGCGACCGACGAATCGCGCCCCGGCACCCAATGCCAACCCACAGGGCGATATAGGCATGTCGACGGAACCATCCGGTGTTGAAGGGGACCGCGTACCTACCTTGGAAGTGGGTGAAGCCTGCCCTTTGGTCAGGCCATAGATCTCGTTGTTGAACAGGATGATCTGCATGTTCACGTTTCTGCGCAGAGCATGGATCATGTGATTGCCGCCGATACTCAGGCCATCACCGTCGCCGGTGACGACCCACACGTCCAGGTCGGGATTGGCCAGCCTGACGCCGGTTGCGACAGCAGGAGCCCGACCGTGGATGGTGTGAAAGCCGAACGTGTCCATGTAATAGGGCAGACGAGAGGAGCAGCCTATCCCGGATATGAATACTTGATTTTCCTTCTTGACACCTAGCTCCGGCAGCAGCTTCTGAATCGTCTTCAAGATGGCATAGTCACCACAACCGGGACACCATCTTACCTCCTGATCGGAGGAATAGTCCTTTACCGACAGTTTCTGACTCGACACAGCACTCACTTGCACATCTCCAATTCAGTTTCGATCGCCTGCTCTATCTCCTTGATCTTAAAGGGACGGCCCGACACTTTGTTCAACCCCCTGGCATCGATGAGGTACTGGGATCTAACCAGATCTACGAACTGACCGGTGTTCATCTCCGGTATCAGCACTCGCTCGTAGGATGCCAGTAGCTCGCCCAGATTGGCGGGCAACGGCCACATATAACGAACGTGTATATGAGACACGTCCATACCGCTATCGCGGGCACGTTTCACCGCCCCGTGGATCGGACCGAAGGTCGATCCCCACCCGACCAGCGCAACTTTACCGCCTGGGTTACCCAGGATGACCTGCTGCTGCGGTATATCCGCGGCAATGCCATCGATCTTGGCTTTACGGATATCGGTCATCTTCTGGTGATTGTCCGGTTCGTAACAGATGTCACCCGTTTCCACGTTCCTTTCAATGCCCCCGATGCGGTGCTCCAACCCCGCCGTTCCCGGTTTTGCCCAAACTCTCGCCAGCGTTTTCGGATCCCTGGTGGCAGGAGTGAATCCTTCCGGGTCTATGCGATAGTTGACCGGAAAGGGCTGGTAGTCTTTGAAATCCGGTATGTTCCAAGGCTCCGATGCGCTGGCAAGGTAGCCATCGCTCAATACGATGACCGGGGTCATATACTTGGTCGCCAGTCGCACGGCTTCAATGGCGATCTCAAAACAATCAGCAGGGGTTGCGGCAGCGATGACCGGCAGGCTGGCGTCTGCGTGACGACCGGAGAGTGCCTGATTGAGATCGGACTGTTCGGTCTTGGTGGGCAATCCCGTGGAGGGACCACCACGCTGGGTATTGACCACGACCAACGGCAATTCGACTGCACTGCAGAGCGATATCGCCTCCCCCTTTAAGGAGATGCCGGGCCCCGAACTGGAGGTGACGCCGAGCGAGCCCGCGAAAGAGGCGCCCACGGCTGCACAAACCGCCGCGATCTCATCCTCCGCCTGGAAAGTCATGACGTCAAATTCCTTATGATTTGAAAGGGCATGCAGCAGCGCGGTCGCCGGTGTGATGGGATAGGATGCGAATACAATATCCAGGTCTGCCAGTTGTCCGCCAGCCAGCAGACCCCAGGCGAGTGCTTCAGTGCCGTTGACGTTGCGATAGACTCCGACGGGCAGCTCCGCTTTTGGAATCTTGTAGACCTCCACGCCGGCTGGTAACTCTGCAGTCTCCCCGTACGCGTGGCCGGCATTGATGGCGGCAATATTGGCCTCAGCCAAAACCGGTTTGGTAGCGAATTTGCTCTGTATTCCCTGGATGGTCTCGCTGCGATCACGATCGAAGAGCCACATGATCAGTCCGAGGGTCCACATATTCTTGCAGCGTATCGATTCCTTGTGACCCAGACCGAAGGGCTTTACCGCCTCCAGTACATGCTTGGTTACATCGATATCGATCACGCGATAGCCATCCAGAGACTCGTCTTCGAGGGGATTGGCTTCGTATCCTGCTTTGGTGAGATTCTTCGCACTAAATGCGCCACGATCGGCAATGATCAGTCCGCCTTCTACCAAATCATGGAGATTGGTCACCAGCGCGGCAGGGTTCATCACCACCAGTACGTCCACCTCGTCGCCAGCCGTGGTGACGTCATCGGATCCAAAGTAGATCTGGTAAGCGGAAACGCCGAACGTGGCGCCCGCCGGTGCTCTGATCTCCGCCGGAAAATCGGGGAACGTGGCCAGATCGTGCCCGTGCAGAGCAGTGCCCTGGGTGAATTTTGTGCCGGTGAGCTGCATGCCGTCACCGGAATCCCCGGCAAAACGGATCACGACGCCTTGGACAGGAGCATTATCGTCTGAATTGGGTAAACCCACACCGCCTAAGACAGTCATATTCACTAATCTCATTACTTCCGACCGAAGCCGGTGTCACAGAGTGCCAGTACAGCTTTCAAATTGCAGGCACAGTGTAACAGAGCTCAATGATCCCAAGTTTATTATTTTTCGAGCTAAGGGAGGCCCTCTACGGGGACCATGTAGTACGGACATAGCTCTCCCGCCATGATCCGTCACTAAGATGAGAGACCGGTCAAACGCAGGATTGATTTCAAGTCAACTTGAAGGTGATTGAACGTGGGCAATCGGACTGGACGGCTCGCCGCTATCGAGCAAGATGATAACCGCAGCACTGAGGGGACTCCTAGTTGATCGTACGCAGTCGCAGTACTACCGATCCCATGATGACCTGATCACCGTCGTTCATGGTGATCGATCCCTTCTCATCGATGGGCTGACCGTTTATGGTCGTGCCGTTGGTGGTGCCCAGGTCTTCGATGAAGAGCCGGTCTTTGACCAGTTTCATGCGCACGTGTTGCCGCGATACATCACTGTGGTTTATGACGTATGGCGAGTCGGGCGGGTTCCGTCCAATGACGACGCCCTCTTCACCTACCAGTTGATCCGCGGAGATCCGGAGCAGGTAACGCACGCCATCTCTGTCCTCGCCGTCTAGAACGTATTCCGACAGATTGGCTTTCTGCATCTCAGTATTCGAGGGTCCGGACACGCCCTCGTGGATTTCGTGATCCCTATCCCTCCTCCAAAGGTATATGACCGCGGCCACCAACATGACAAACAGCCCGATGAGGCCGGCCAGCAGCATGCGTTCCCACTGCTCCGCCTTGCTCCTCTGTGCCGCCAGGGCATTGGTGAGTTCCTGCTCGCGTTGGGCGTTTTCCGATTGCATCGATTGCAGGACAGCCTGCGTTTCCGTCATGATCTCTTCGGTACGACGGGCAACGTCCTCACGAGCAGCCTCGGCCTGGCGGGCTGCGGCGGCGGCATCCGCCATCGCCTTGGTCGCCCTATTCTGAGCATTCCTGGTCTCTTCCAGCAGATCGTCATTCTTCCGATTTACGTCACTCAACTGACGGGCCAGGTCGTTGGCTTTTGACATCGCTTTGATAGCTTCTTCCTTGGCTTCATTGGCGCTTGTGGTAGCCAGTTCGGCACTCTGCCTGGCTTGTACTATGGCCGAAAGACAAGCGCTCGCCGCAGCTTCGATATTGAGATTCTGCCCCATCAAAATCGTACTGAGTGATCCGCCCTGCATGGCATAGGCAACGCCCGACGAGTCACCCGGTGATGAGATCGTAAAGCCCACTATCTCACCGCATTCGTTCAGCAGTGGTGAGCCAAAGCCGGAATCGCCAAGGGATGCATTGTGCATCAACATGCGCACCTGAGAGCTCAGCCCAGGCACTACATAGCGTCTACTGATGCTGCCTTTTGACAACCGTACCGTTCTGCCGCGATCCGCCTGGATGCCGGCCGACCATACTGCGTCGCCTTCTTCGAGCTGCTGTTGTGCAAAAATCAAAGGTGGTACCTGCAGGCCGTTGACCTTCAGCACGGCCAGACCAAGAGAATCATCCGCTAGAATGTTTGAAGCAACCAATTGAGCTTCCGATCCAGGGATACTGACAGTAAAGGTTTCACCCCGTGACAATACCTGGGCACTGGTCACGACAAAGCCATTGTAGACATCACTTTCGATGACAAACCCAATGCCCGCACCTTCCTCCTTACTGCCACTGTAGCTGCGTACTACAACGATGCTCTGGTTGATCTGCTGGACCTGAATGTCGCCGCTGACAGGCAGGGCCGTCATAGCCAACGTAACCGCAAGGAAAAGCCTGCTGCAGGCTTTGTAGAGCAGGGCACATGGTCGGACGGTGCTGTCCAACTTCATCGTTCTAGCGGATTCTGTACGAACCAAGATGTAGCGCTCCCATCGTATTGGCACGCCATTTTATGACGAAAACTATACTGAAGAAATCGCAAAACTCAATTATTGTGACGCAGTCCTTTTTTTTGAGATACCATAATGTGAACCAGTTCAAGGAGAATGGTGATGAGATTCAGTTTCTGGCCTGCAGCAGCCCAACCCTTTTCTGAGGTGGCATCACTCGGCCACCATGTAGAGCAAAGCGGATGGGATGGCATTTGGTACTCTGATCACTTTATGCCCAATGCAAAAGACACCAGTGGCCCCATGCCGGAAGCGTGGACTACCTTGGCAGCACTGGCCGCATCCGTACCGCGCATTCGCCTGGGTAGCCTGGTCACCGGCAATACCTACCGGCATCCTGCCGTCCTGGCCAAGATGGCGGCAACGGTGGATAACATTTCCGGTGGTCGCTTGGTGCTGGGACTGGGCTCAGGCTGGCAGGAGAATGAACACACGGCCTACGGCATTCCTTTTCACTCCGTGAACGGGCGCCTGCGTCACCTGGAGGAAGCCTGCCAAATCATCAAGGCTCTGTTTGGGCAGGAAAGCGTCACCTTCGACGGCAAATACTATCAGTTGAAAGATGCACCGCTGCAACCGAAGCCTCAGCAGCAGAATCTGCCCTTGATGATTGGCGGTGGCGGCGAAAAGGTCACGCTAAGGATTACCGCCAAATACGCAGACGAGTGGAACGTCTGGGGGGACCCGGACAGGCTCAAGCACAAGATGGCGATACTGGATGGTCATTGCAGCGATATCGACCGGGATCCTGCGGAGATAGAAAGGTCCGCGGTAGCTCTGCTGTTCCTGAGTGATGATGAAGCATTTCTGAAGAAGATCAAGGAGGGGGGTGGCGCCCAACCAACCATCGCGGGAAACGTAAACGAGATCACGGATATCGTTAACGACTATGTTGAGGCCGGCGTCAATGAACTGATCGTACCCGACTTCACGATGGGCCAGGGCGCGCAGAAGCGGGACACCCTGGACAGGTTTATCAACGAGGTGGCTGCAAACTATCGTTAGCCCTGGTGAGTCTTCTAGTGCTTTACCTGGTGAGTCTTCTAGTGCTTTAAAGGCGCATCGACTGCCTTGAGTTCCCAGGACTCGGATATCTTCGATCGATAGCTGCTGAATTGTGCTTGGGCTGATACGGAACTGAGGCCCCTAAGACACCTTGCTACCTTTACTCTGAGATGCGGATCTTCGCTATCTAACATCTCTACAATGGCGTTCTCCACCCGCTGGGATTGCTCTTTGGCAAACGTCTCGCACATTCCTTGCACGGCTCTACGCCGCCTGATCTTGTTGTCGGCATTGCTCACAGATTCATGGAAGAAAGCCCAGACTTCATCGTTGCTATATAAGCGCAGGGCCGCCATCGCTCGATCACGAATGTAGCCGGGATGATCGCTGCTGCGGGCAATCTTCAGCAACGCGTGATAACTGTCAGCGGGCAATGCTCTGAATCTATCCTCATCGAAGTGCCACTCATACCCTCTCAGCAGGGGCATGATCCGAGCGGGACCCTCGTCCGCATACGATAGACCGCTTAAACTGACGCCTGACAGTAGAATCGCCAGTCGAATCCGGGTATGCAATTTGATGGTCAGAGTCATCTCCCGTCTTAAAACGGTCATTGAATGTGTCCGGGCCGGCTTGTCCCGGCGTGCCTGTTTCGGGCGCATTGGGGTAACTCTACTAGCTACAGGACCATAGGTGAAGCACTGAATTCCGAGCGGCATGCGAAACGACTCGCAGCAGCTTGACAAGGGGCCTGCGGGCTATTGGCCATACGTCCTTTTTCGACTGACATGGTCGCGCGCCCTGTGGTTCAACTGATGACTGAATCCAACCCCTGGATTGGTTGCGTCATGGAATTTTCGCCTTCCGAACAGAACTTCTCATATTGGGTCTAACTGGAAGAATATCGATGGGCAGACAGACTGGGTGACTTGGAAGCCCGTTGCCAATTACACGGGCGTCGATGCCCCAAATTGGCAGCACTTTCCAGGCACGATACGGCTACTTCACCGTGACGCTTTTCGCCAGGTTCCTCGGCCTATCCGGATCGCACCCTCTTAGTACCGCTAGATGGTAGGCCAGCAACTGGCAGGGAATGATGCCGGCGATTGCACTGACCAACCCCTGCCCTGCCATCGGCAGCTCGATATATTCGTCGAAGAGCGAATTGTCTTCATGTGCTATCCCGATCAGATATGCGCCCCGGGACTTCACCTCTGCCGCAGCATTCAGCATATAGCTGTCATCCTTCTCCACGAAGATGATGACCGGCACAGCATCCTCGATTAACGCGATCACCCCGTGTTTCAGTTCGCCGGCGGAGAATGCTTCAGCATGAAGGTAACTGGCTTCCTTGATATTGAGTGCGCCTATCACGGCAGTGCCGAAGTGCTGCTCACGGCCAAGAATGAAAAGATGATCCTGCGTCAGTATCCGGCTCGCAACTTCCAGCGTTCGACTGACCAATTGTTCGCTGAGGACTTCGCGCAAATGCCGGCTGATCCTGTCGATGTCCCGATTGAGTGCGCTGCCAGCGCCCTTCAGATTGATTGCTAACACATACCCAAAGGTGATCTGAGCGGTTGCGCTCTTGGTGGAGAGAACACAGACTTCCGGGCCACAGTGACTGTAGAAGGTGTGATCCGACAACCTCGTAATGGTGGTCCCGGGCATATTGACGACGCAGGCGATATTTAGCCCGGCTGCCTTTGCATATTCGATCGCCTCTATCGTATCGGCCGTCTCACCGCTTTGGCTGATGGCAATCAACAGGTCGCCCTTCTGCAGCATGTTACCGTGTGAGCTAATCTCGTATGCCTTGATACCGAGTGCATAGACACCTGCGACATTGCGCAGCAGATATGCGATCTGATCCGCAGCAAAGAAGGCGCCTCCGGCACCAGTGACGAATACTGAACGGGCCGCCTTGACAGCCAACATCAGCGGCCTAAGCTCTTCAACTGATATGTCTGCAGCACGTCCAATAGTGGACCACTGCTCTGATATCTCCTTCAGCATATAGTGTCGGTAGCCCTCTTTGGCCATCAACGTGCTCTGATGGTCCACTTCGATCCAGTTGAGGGGAATCTCAGTGCCGTTGTCCACGGCAAACAGTTGCAGTCTGCCATTGCGGTAATCGACCATGGCCAGATCATCCAGCACTAAACACCGCCCTGTGTGGTCGGCAAATGAGAGGGAGTCCGATGCAAAGAAATGCTCATTCCCCGCTTTTCCTACCAGCAACGGTGAACCGTTACGGATACCTATCAGTCGCTGCTCTTCATCTGCAATCAGCATGATCGTGTTGCGGCCTTGCAGTTTTAGAAAGGCCCGTTGAACAGCCAAGCGAAAGTCATCTGTTCCCGACTGGCGGGTCCCGGACTGGACGGTCGCGGTGCTGTTGGTGTCGGACTGCTGGATTGCCGCCAGGCTGGCCTCGATCAGTCTCAGGATGACCTCCGTGTCCGTATCAGAGTCGAAGGCTTCACCTGTGGCGGTCAAATCACTTTTTAACTCCTGGTAGTTCTCCACGATGCCGTTGTGGACCAGGGAGAATCTGCCGTCCCTCGACAGATGCGGATGGCTGTTGGTGATATTGACTGCACCGTGAGTAGCCCAACGGGTATGCCCCAGCGCGACGGTTGCCTGAGGCAGATTGTCGGTAGAGATCACGTCGCCGATGGCGCCGAGGCGTTTGATGAGCTGCAACTCCTTGGTCTGGCCCGAGTGCTGATCACCAGCTTGCAGCACTGCCACTCCCCAGGAATCGTAACCTCTGTACTCGAGCCGCTTCAGCCCCTCGATGACTACTGCAGCAGCGTTGTTTTCACCTGCGTAGGCGAAGATACCACACATTGTCATTCTCCATTTGACAGATCTACTCTGTTATAGCAATATAAATCAACAGTTCCACGCTGCAATACTAGTTGTCATCATATAATTGACAATACTATGACTGTTCATGAGACGCTGCAGAAGCTCGACCTGAACGACAGGGAGATCGACATCTACCTCGCCCTGCTCAAACTGGGTCCTGCATCCATAAGGGACATTGCCCGTCAATCGGCCATCAATCGCGGCACGACGTACGAGTTGCTGAAAGGACTACACAACAAGGGACTGGTCAGCTACTTTCCGAGAGGCAAGCGTCGATTCTTTTGCGCCGAGCAGCCTGAACATCTATTACAGATTGCCGAAGAGAAACAGCACCACTTGGGGGAGGCGATCGAGACGCTACAAAGCGAGATCATTCCCGATCTGAATCTGCTCAAGCCGGACCAGGCCGCCACCAATGTCCATTACTACGAAGGCGATGACGGCATCGAGCACGTACTGCGGGATATCCTCAGGACGGTGGAGCAATCGCAGAGCAAGATCTACAGCGTCTACTCTTCAAAGCTGATCCGCAAATACCTTTACCGACCGTTTCCCACCTATACCCGTCAGCGGGTGCAGCGCAACATCAGGGTGCAGGTGATCGCCATCGGCGAGGGTGGCGAGGAGGCACCCCTGGCGGAACGTAAGTGGATCCATACCGATGAGCGGAACACTGCCGCCAGTTACGTTGCCATCTATCCACCCAAATGTGCCATGATCTCACTGATTCAGGAAGACTACCCCACCGCTGTCGTCATCGAGTCCTCTGCTATCGCGTTGGCTCTCAAGATTTCATTCGATACGCTGTGGAATCTGCTGTAAACGCCTCAAGAAGATCTAACAGGTACAAGCAGTTGTAACCTCTGAATGGCAGATAAATCGCATACATCGGGCCATCGCCAAGCCAAAACTTGACCTGACTCAACTAAACACGAATCTGCCTTGGGCGTGGCGCGCTAACTGTTGCGTCCGCCTGTAAAGGAGAGTACATTTTTACTGCGCTGCGGAGTCTCTGTAGCCACGCTATAGAAGTTTACAGTGATTGGTCCCTGAGATTATGCATAATCCTTATGTCCACCAGGGAGTTGGTGACTGTACCAGCCGCGGAGCTCGTGATGACCACACTGTTCTTGCAGGATAACGGACTGATCGCGGCTCGACTCAAGTTAACGACTCTCCTCAGGCAGCTTCACTGCCCCCTCACAACACCAATCCCCAAAATAGCCCAACTGTCCACGATCACGATTCAAACCCGTACCCACACACTATATAATTCACAGAATAGTTTTCTATCCCGGGTCAGCAACTGTCTTGCCATCATACGATCGGTAAACCCACTTGCGGCAGGAGGAAGGTAAGTCTTGACTGAAACCACAACCGGTCTGTGGCCATTGGTTCTCTACATGGCCTCGGTCATGGCACTGGTCCTGCTGATTATCGGGTTATCCCACATCGCTGGCCCCAAAACCAAAATGAGGAGAGCCACGGGCGAGCCGTTTGAAGCCGGCATCGTTCCGGTAGGCGGCACCGAGCACACCATCTCGGTTGAGTTCTACTTGGTCGCCATGTTCTTTGTGATCTTCGACCTGGAGACGGTCTTTATCTTTGCATGGGCGATCGCCTTTTATGAACTCGGTTGGGCCGGGTACTGGGCAATCTTCATCTTTATCGTGATCCTGACTGCGGCACTCATCTATGAATGGAAATCCGGTGCCCTCGATTGGGGTATCAAGAGACGTAAAGGTCTGAAACTGGAGCCCCGCTAATGGAGTGGAATATCAGCAAGGTAAAGGCAGGTGATCCTATACCGACCACGCAAGTGGACGAGGCTTTGGAGGCGGAAGTTGAGCGGAACGTGATGTTGACTACGCTGGAGGCAATGATCTCCTGGGGTCGCAAGAACTCGGTCTTCCCATATAACTTTGGCATATCCTGCTGTTATGTGGAGATGGCAACCACATTCACCAGTCGATTCGATATCGCTCGATTCGGCGCCGAGGTGCTAAGAGCTACCCCGCGACAATCGGACCTTATGGTGGTTGCAGGCACACCCTTCATAAAGATGGCGCCGGTTATCCAGCGACTCTATGAGCAGATGATCGAACCCCGCTGGGTGATCTCCATGGGCGCATGTGCAAATTCGGGAGGCATCTACGACATCTACAGTGTGGTGCAGGGAGTGGATAAATTCATCCCGGTGGATATCTACATTCCGGGATGTCCGCCACGTCCTGAGGCCGTGCTTGAAGCGGTGGGGCTGCTGCGGGAGAAGATCGGTGCAGAGCGACGTCCGCTCAGTTGGCTGCTGGAGGACAAGCGCATCGTGGAACTCGAGACCGGCAGTAATCGGGATCTGAAGACCGCGCAGCGAATGGAGGCCACCGACCTGCGGCCCCCCGATGAAGTTTGATGTGAATTAATGAAGTCTCGTGAACGGCAGGCGCACCCAACAAGACGCGACCACATGTCTTATGGAAGGAGTGCTTAGTGGCAGCGGTAATGCAGTTGGATAAACCGGCGATAGCGAGAGAACTACAGAATCGTTTTTCAGATGCGACTCTGATCTATCAGCCAACCATCGATGGGATGCCCACCTTCTGGGTCGGCAGAGACCGGTTCAGGGACGTACTCCAATACCTGAAGAGGGAATCGGAGCAGCCGTATCCCATGCTCTACGATCTGTGTGGTGTGGACGAGAGACTGCGCACGCACAGAGACGGACTACCCAACAGCGACTTTACGGTTGTATATCACCTTCTATCCATCGTTCGAGACGAGGATATTCGTGTCAAGGTCGCGCTTGCAGAAGACGATATTTGCGTTCCCACCGTACAGGACATCTTTCCGAATGCGAACTGGTACGAACGGGAAACCTGGGACATGTTCGGTATCGTATTCGACGGTCACCCGAACCTGAAACGGATACTCACACCCCCCTGGTGGGAAGGTCACCCGTTGCGCAAGGAGCACCCCGCACGCGCGACGGAGATGGAGCCCTTCAGCTTAACGGAAGAGAAACAGGAGCGGTACCAGGAAGCGCTTCGATTCAAACCGGAAGAGTGGGGTCTGTCGCGCAAAAAGAAAGACACCGAATACATGTTTCTCAACATCGGTCCCAACCACCCAAGTTCCCACGGAGCGTTCCGCATCGTTCTGCAGTTGGATGGGGAAGTGGTAGTGGACGCGGTCCCGGAAATCGGTTTCCACCACCGCGGCGTGGAGAAGATGGGCGAACGGCAAAGCTGGCACAGCTTTATCCCCTACACGGATCGGATCGACTACGCAGCCGGCGTGATGAACAACCTGCCGTACGTCATGGCCGTTGAAAAACTGGCGGGCATCGAAGTGCCGGACCGCGTCAAAGTGATCCGTATCATGCTGGTGGAGCTTTTCCGAGTAATCAGCCACATGGTCTTCTGGGGTACCTTCTCCGCAGACGTCGGACACATGTCATCCATCTTCTACATGTTCAACGACCGGGAGAGAATCTTCCGTATCTTCGAAGCCATTACCGGCGGCCGCATGCACCCTTCGTGGTTTCGTATCGGTGGTGTAGCCCAGGATCTCCCCAAAGGCTGGGATAAGATGGTACGGGACTTTGTCGATTGGATGCCGGGGCGTGTGGATCACTTCGACAAGATCAGCATGCAGAATACCGTACTGAAGAAACGCACCGTGGGAATCGGCATCTATACGCAGCAGGAGGCCCTCGACTGGGGGGTGACGGGACCTGGACTGCGTGCCACCGGTATAGATTATGACTTTCGCCGCAATCGAGCCTACGGCGGCTACGACCAGTTTGACTTTGAGGTACCCCTCGGATCCAACGGCGACTGCTATGATCGCGCTGCGGTACGGGTCGAAGAGGTCCGTCAGAGCGTAAAGATCATCAAGCAGTGCCTCAACAACATGCCGGAGGGGCCCTACAAAGCCGATCACCCCCTCACCACGCCGCCGCCCAAAGAACGTACCATGCGGGATATCGATACGCTGATTCACCATTTTGTCAACGTCAGTTGGGGACCTGTAATACCCGCTGGTGAAAGCAGCGTAACCGTCGAAGCCACCAAGGGAAACAACAGCTATTATCTGACCAGCGACGGCAGCACTACATCATACCGAACCAGGATCAGGACGCCGACCTTTGCACACCTGCAAATGCTGCCGCTGATCAGCAGAGGCTTGCTCGTTCAGGATGTGGTTGCCATCCTGTGCGCCACCGACATTGTGATGGCGGACGTAGATCGTTAGTATTCCGGAATCAGAGACAGATCTGGATTGTTAGGAAGATACATATGAGTGCAGTAGGACAGAACCTGATCAACGCTCTTAGCGATGAGGAAGTCGCTGAGATCGAAGAGGAGATCACACATCTCAATGATCGCAAGGCCGCCGCTATTGACGCTTTGAAAATCGTGCAGAAACACAGACGCTATGTATCTGATGAAAGCCTGCAGGCTATAGCCAATCTGCTGGGGATGTCCTATGCGGAACTCGATGGCATTGCGACATTCTACACGCTCATTTTCCGTAAACCCGTCGGAGAGAAGGTGATACTCCTATGTGACGGCGTCAGCTGCTGGATTATGGGTAGCGATAACGTGCGCGAAAAGGTGAAGAGCAAGTTGCAGATCCAGATGGGGGAAACGACGCCCGACGGCAAATACACGCTGTTACCCATGACGTGTCTCGGGGACTGCGACCATGCGCCTGCCATGCTTGTCGGCGAAGATGTGTACCGCGATCTAACCGACAAACGTATTGACGAGATCTTCGACGAGTAAACATGGAAACTCCGTTAACAAACAACATCGGTTCGAGCAAGCCATTCCCGGACTTGACTGTCTACGAGGCCAATGGCGGTTACCAGGCGGTACGCGACACCATTGGAAAGCGCTCCCCCGCAGAAGTTCTGGAAATCGTTAGAGACTCCAATCTGCGCGGCAGAGGCGGCGCCGGCGTTTCCACCGGAATGAAATGGGGATTCGTTCCCATGGATGATGCCACGCCAGGGCACAAATACCTGGTCGCGAACGCGGACGAGATGGAACCGGGTACGTTCAAGGACCGGGTGCTGATGGAATTCGATCCCCACCAGTTGATCGAGGGGATGATTCTCGCTGCATATGCCATTCAAGCCGACATCGGCTACATCTTCATCCGCTCGGACTATTACTTGGCTACGGCAAGGTTGAAGGCGGCAATTGCAGAGAGCCGTGACAAAGGCTACCTGGGCAAGCGGATCCTGGGGACTGACTACGGTTTCGAGCTGCACGTACACGTCAGCGCTGGACGCTACATCTGCGGCGAGGAGACCGCCCTACTGAACTCCCTTGAGGGCAAGCGGGCCAATCCCAGAACCAAGCCGCCATTTCCTCCGGTCAGCGGCCTGTGGGGAAGACCCACTATTGTCAACAACGTAGAGACGCTCTGCTGCGTCACCCATATCGTTAACAAGGGTGCAGACTGGTTCAAGTCGTTGGGTGTGGGAGCGGATGCCGGCACAAAACTGTTTGGTGCAAGCGGCAAAGTAAAGAATCCCGGTTGTTGGGAATTACCCATGGGCACACCGATCCGGGAAATCCTGGAGGGCAGCGCGGGCGGAATGCAGGATGGTTACAGCCTGAAAGGATTCCTTCCGGGCGGCGGCTCTACCGGCTTTCTGACCCCTGAACATCTCGATCTTGCCATGGATTATGACGTCATCATGGGAGTCAAGAGTCGCCTCGGCACAGGCACCATGATCATACTGGACGACAAGACCTGCCCCATAGGTATGGTGGAGAACCTGGTCAATTTCTTTGCACGGGAATCCTGTGGTTTTTGCACGCCATGTCGCGATGGACTGCCCTGGATCGAAGAGATTCTGCACAAGTTGGAAGCGGGCGAAGGTGAGCCGGACGATCTCAACATACTTGACCAACAGGCTCGATTCATCGACTGGTGGGGATCGGATTCGGCCAGCAACGGCAACACCCACTGCCCGCTTGCTCCCGGAGCCATCGAACCCCTTGAGACTGCGAGGAAGTACTTCGCCGATGACTTCACACGACACATCAGGGACAGGAAGTGTTCCTACAGATGAGAGATTTGTACGAAGGAGTAACACATGCCCAAGATTATTGTTGATCGGATATCCTATGAAGTGGATGCCGGCAATAATCTGTTGGAAGCGCTTCTCAGTCTGAAAAGGGATCTGCCTTATTTCTGCTGGCACCCCTCGATGGGATCGATCGGCGCATGCAGGCAGTGTGCGGTGATTCAGTACCGCGATGAGGACGATGACACGGGTCGCATCGTAATGGCGTGCATGACACCGGTCACCGAGGGGGCCATCTTTTCTACCGACACGGAGAATGCCAAACAGTTTCGCCGTGACGTAATCGAAAACATGATGATCAACCATCCCCATGATTGCCCCGTCTGCGAAGAAGGAGGCGAGTGTCATCTACAAGACATGACGGTGATGACCGGTCACAGAAGTCGTAAATACAGTGGACGCAAGAATACCTTTAGGAATCAGTACCTTGGACCCTTTATCAACCACGAGATGAACCGTTGCATAACCTGTTACCGCTGCGTGCGTTACTACAGTGACTATGCAGGCGGCGTGGATCTGGCAGCATTCGCGTCGCGTAACAACACCTACTTCGGCCGACACCAGGACGGCGTCCTGGAAAGTGAGTTTGCCGGAAATCTCGTGGAAGTATGTCCTACTGGCGTGTTTACCGACAGGACCCTCAGCGAACACTATACACGCAAGTGGGATCTGCAATCTGCCCCATCGATTTGTGTTGGGTGTGGCGTAGGATGCAACACCTTCGCTTGTGAACGCTACGGTCAGCTAAGGCGCATTCACAACCGTTTCAATGATCAGGTCAATGGCTATTTTCTGTGCGACCGTGGTCGTTTCGGCGGCGGCTTTGTCAACAGTGAGGACAGAATTCCTCAGGCAGGAATTCGTGATGGCGAAGGTAAATACGATCCGGTCAGTAGAGAGCAAGCGATCAATCACGTAGCGGACCAGTTCGCCGGCAACTCAGGCAAGGTAGTGGGTATCGGATCACCACGGGCTTCACTGGAGTCGAATTACCTGCTGAAAGAGATCGTTGGCGAGGCAAATTTCTACAGCGGCGCTTCATGCAAAGAGCAGGAACTCACCGATTGCATCATCGACATAATGCGGGATGGCACTGTGAAAACGGCGTCAATCACAGAGGCGGAAGAAGCGGACGCCGTCCTGGTCCTCGGTGAAGACCTGACCAACCGCGCCCCGCGCTTGGCATTGGCGGTGCGCCAATCGGTGAGGAGCCGCTCGAAGGAGCTGGCGCTGCAGGCTTCAATTCCGCTCTGGCAGGACCACGCCGTAAGAGAGTTGGCCCAGAATGAGCTCAGTCCACTCGTTCTACTGACCTCCTCTGCCGATCGACTCGAAGATGTCGCAAGCGTGAGCCATCAGTCGTCAGCGGCAGAGATCGCCCGCATGGGATTTGCCGTAGCGAATGGATTGAATGATCGTTTCGCTGCTGTGGACGATCTCGGCGCCGAACTGCAACAGACCGTTGACCAGGTGGTGGAGATTCTAAAGTCGGCAAAGCGTCCCTTGATCGTGTCCGGAAGCGGCAGTCAATCCAGGCCTGTGGTTGAAGCGGCCGCCAACGTCGCCTGGGCGCTGCACGCGGCCAATATAGACGCAAGCATCGTGCTGTGCGTGCCTGAATGCAACAGCTTGGGCGTGGGTTTGCTGGACAGGGAAAACGGCAACACCCTTTCGGACCTTATGCAGTCATCTGACGACATTGCCACGGCGATCGTGCTGGAGAATGACCTGTACCGCAGGGCTTCAACTGAAGATGTTAGCGCGTTCCTTGCGAAGGTAGGCCGACTGGTGTCAATCGACTCCCTCGACAACGCGACCGTGTCTTCATCCGATGTGGTACTACCCGCCGCTACGTTCGCCGAGACTGGTGGGACCCTGATCAACTACGAAGGCAGGGCGCAGCGGTCCTTTGCAGTCTATGAGGGCAAAGGTGATATCCAGGGAAGCTGGCAGTGGTTGCTCAGTCTGGGTAGGGCCCTCAAGAGCAACCGATTTGCATCGATGCAGGTCATTGACGATGTAACCGCTGACTGTGCTGGCAGGAACCAACTGTTAGCAGGAATAGCCAACGCGGCGCCCTCTGCTGACTATCGAGCCAACGGCATGAAGATCGCTCGCATGACCCACCGCGCCAGCGGCAGAACCGCGATGAGAGCTAACATCGATGTGCACGAACCGAAACAACCGGTCGATCAGGAATCCGCACTGGCCTACACGATGGAGGGATTAAGCGGTCCACAGGCTCCGCTATCCGCCTACGTGTGGTCGCCCGGCTGGACCTCAAACCAGTCGGTGCATAAATTTCAGACTGAAACAGGTGGTCCATTGACGCAGGTTGATCCGGGCGTGCGTCTGCTCGAGCCTGCCGCAGGCGACAGCCTGGCGGAGTCATACCGCGAGATTCCAGCGCAAACGGCTTCCCAAGGAGGGCCTCTGGCACTTATACCCAGATACCACATCTTTGGCAGTGACGAGTTAAGCGCGCGCAGCAAAGCGATTGCAGAGCTGGCACCCACCAGTTATCTGGCGATCAATCAGCAGACAGCAGAGAGACTGTCCGTGGCCTCCAAGGACGGTGTTGAATTTACGATCGGTGATCAGACCGCGCAGCTTGAGGTAGTCGTGGACAGTTCAGTGAACGACGGCTACGCGCTCTTTCCTGCCGGACTAGCCGATACTCTGGATCTGATGCATCAGACGGAGGTCAGTCTTAAAAAGGCGGCGAACTGGATCCCTCGCAAGACCCCCGCGGATAGGCTGATAGCAAAGGAGTAAGTAGACAGCCAATGGAAATCATCCTTGCCCTATTGAACGTCTTCGGAGTCCTGATCGGTGCTGTATTGGCGGCGGCCGTACTGACGTGGTACGAAAGACGAATGCTCGGCCTCTGGCAGGATCGTCTCGGGCCCAACCGCGTCTGGTTCTTCGGCATCGGCATCGTGATCGCCGATATGATCAAGATGTTCTTCAAAGATGACTGGATACCGCCATTTGCCGACAAGCCTATCTTCATCATGGCTCCTGGGATCATGTTGGGTTCGATTTGGATGGCGTTTGCAGTCGTTCCCTTTGCTCCCGGCATACACGTCATAGATCTGAACGTCGGACTACTTTACTTCATGGGTATGAGTTCCATGGCTGTGTATGGTGTACTTCTCGGCGGCTTGTCCTCGAACAACAAGTTCGCCTTGATCGGTGGACTGCGCTCAGCGGCACAGATGGTCAGCTACGAGGTCTTCATGGGACTTTCACTCATGGGTGTAGTGATGGTCACGGGCTCATTCAGCATGGTCGCGATCGTCGAAGCCCAAGCGGATCTCTGGTTTGTCGTCACCCAGTTTCTCGGCTTTATCGTCTTTATGATCGCCGGGATCGCGGAGAGCCACCGCCTGCCATTCGACCTGCCGGAAGCCGAACAAGAACTGGTGCAGGGATTTCACACCGAATATTCCGGCATGAAGTTCGGCATGTATATGGTGGGTGAGTACATGGGTGTTGTATTGGTTTCGGTATTCATCACCACCATCTTCTTCGGGGGCTGGCTGGGACCTGACTTTTTGGCCTGGACCGGTATTGCGTGGCTATCCATAGTCACAGACTTCTTCTGGTTTGCCATAAAAGCGGCATTCTTTATCAGCTTCTTCGTGCTGTTGCGTGCCGCCATGCCGAGGCCGCGGTACGACCAACTGATGTCGTTAGGTTGGAAGATCATGCTGCCGTTGACCCTGCTGAACCTGGTAGTCACAGGGTACGTACTTCTCATGCTAAAGGGCTAGACAGTGTTCGAAAATATAACCAGCCAATTCCGCACGCTCTACGGAGTCTGCAGTCATATGTTCCGCAGGTACACGCGACGGGGACAGATGTTTGAGGCGGATGGCAAGAAAAGATTGTGGGAGACGGTTCAGTATCCGGACGAGATGCCTTACCTACCGCCGAGATATAGAGGAAGAATCGTACTTACCCGCGATCCCGATGGGGAGGAGCGTTGCGTAGCATGCAACCTGTGCGCAAGTGTCTGCCCGCCGGACTGCATTGCCTTGCAGAAGGCCGAGACTGAAGATGGCCGTTGGTATCCTGAGTTCTTCAGAATCAACTTTTCGCGCTGCATGATGTGCGGCCTGTGTGAAGAAGCTTGCCCCACCTATGCCATTCAACTGACGCCCGATTTTGAGATGGGTGAATACCACCGTGAGAATCTGATCTACGAAAAGGAACACCTTCTCATCAGTGGCCAGGGCAAGTATCCAGGCTACAGCTTCTACAACGTTTCCGGCAAGAGTATCGCCGGAAAGGATAAGGGGCAAGCTGACAACGAAGCGCCACCGGTGGACATTCACTCTCTATTACCTTGATCTGACCCAAGGAGGCTAAGTGCAACTGATACTTTTTTACCTTGCGGGGGCCATCGCATTGGGTTGCACTCTGATGGCGATCACTCGGAGCAACGCCGCCCACGCGCTGATCTATTTCATCATCTCGCTCCTAGCATCGGCGGTCATCTTCTTCCTTGTGGGTGCGCCTTTTGCAGCCGTGCTGGAAGTGATCGTATATGCCGGCGCCATCATGGTGTTGTTCATCTTTGTCATCATGATGCTGAATCTGGGAGACGCGGGCAAGAGACAGGAACAGAGCTGGCTGAATCTAAGCGTTTGGATCGCGCCCGCCATCCTGGCAGCGGTGCTGCTGGCTGAAATGGTAATGATTCTGAGCAGCAGTGACACACCCATCCCGGCGCAATCCGTGTCCCCGAAAGATGTGGGCATGGCGCTTTTCGGACCCTATGTCCTGGCAGTTGAGATCGCCTCAATGTTGCTGTTAGCAGGTCTGGTCGGTGCCTATCATTTGGGCAGACGCTACCTGGAAGAAACCAGAGAGGACGAGAGCGAATGATAGAAGCCGTATCAGTTCCGCTGGAACATGGTCTCATACTGGCAGCGTTGCTGTTCAGTCTTGGGCTAATCGGGGTTATGGTTCGTCGCAACCTCCTGTTTATCTTGATGTCTCTCGAAATCATGCTCAACTCCACCGCGCTCGCGTTTGTCATGGTGGGTGCGCGCTGGGCTGCGGCCGACGGTCAGGTGATGTTCATGTTGATACTGACCGTAGCTGCCGCTGAAGTGGCGGTGGGTTTGGGGCTATTGCTGCAACTGCATCATCGATTCCGATCGCTGGATATCGACAATGCCAGTTACTTGAGGGGATAGCATGCTCGACCTGGTTTGGCTCGTCCCGATATTCCCGCTGGCAGGTTTCCTGATACTGTTTACGACAATTGGCAAGCTGCCGCAGCCCCTCGTCGTCGCCGTTGGTGCGGGAAGCGTTGGCCTGGCCGCTATCGTGGCATTCTCTGCCGGCTACACGTTTATCGCAAACGATGTTTCCCCGCTGACGGTAACACTCTATACGTGGATGCATGTCGGCGACTTCTCACCCGGCTTATCCTTCTACGTGGACGGGCTGACGCTCACCATGATGTTCGTGATCACCGGGGTAGGATTTCTTATTCACGTCTATTCCACCGCCAACCGGGCAGTGTTCATAGACGACGATCACCACAGCCGCTTTTTCGCCTACATGAATCTGTTTGTATGCGCCATGCTCCTACTGGTCATGGGTGACAATCTGCTGCTCCTATACATGGGTTGGGAAGGCGTCGGTCTCTGCAGCTACCTCCTGATCGGTTTCTGGCACGACGATCCCGCCAACGGTGCAGCGGCTAGAAAGGCCTTCGTGGTCACGCGGGTCGGCGACACCGCCATGGCCCTCGGGCTGTTCCTGCTGTTCCTGAATTTTCGGACCCTCGAGATTCAGCCCCTCATGGATGCTGCTGCGGGAGACTGGGTTCTCGGTTCGCCAACACTGGCGGCATTTTTGATCCTCGGGGGTGCGGTGGGTAAATCGGCGCAACTGCCGTTACAGACGTGGCTGCCGGATGCTATGGCAGGTCCCACTCCCGTCAGTGCCCTGATCCACGCAGCGACCATGGTGACCGCCGGCGTTTACCTGATCGCGCGCACCCATGAACTCTACTTACTGGCGCCGGACGCTCAACTGGCTGTGGCGCTGGTTGGCGTGATCACACTCCTGATGGCCGCCTGTACGGCGCTGGTTCAGACCGATATCAAGCGCATCCTTGCATTCTCCACCATCAGCCAGATCGGCTACATGTTCCTGGCGCTCGGGGTAAGCGCCTGGTCTTCAGGCATTTTCCACCTGATGACCCACGCCTTCTTTAAAGCGTTACTGTTCCTGGGTGCAGGAGCGGTGATCTTCAGCCTGCATCACGAGCACAGTATCCTAAGGATGGGAGGCCTCAGAAAGAAACTGCCGGTTGCCTTCTGGAGTTTCCTGATCGGCAGCGCCGCACTGGCAGCATTTCCGTTTACGTCCGGTTTCTATAGCAAGGAGCCGATTCTAATGCAGGCTTTCGACGTCAGCCCCTGGCTATGGGCAGGCGGTTTGCTCGGCGCGTTTATCACCGCCGTTTACAGTTTCCGGCTGGTCTTCATCGTATTCTTTGGCGAGGCGAGGACCGAACCCATCGAACCCAGCGGGCTGTCCGGAACTCCTTGGGCCATGGCGATTCCACTCATCATCCTCTGCGCTCTGGCGGTCGCCGGAGGTTGGTGGGGTGAACCACAGGTTGCTGCAGTATTTCCCGAGGCAAGCGGCGAGCACCACAGTGGGGCGCTGGTTTACATCACGTCCGGGGTCCCGTTGGTTGGAATAATACTGGCCTATCTGATATTCCTCGACGGCAGGCTGAAGGTCACTGCACTGACCGAGTCGATCGTGGGCAAGACACTGCGCGATTTCTGGTTCAGCCATTGGGCCATGGATTGGCTCTACGACGCATTGTTCGTAAACCCATACAAACGGGTGACGGCCATGAACAAACGTGACATCGCTGTCGATTCTATCTACAACGGAACAGCAGGCGCTGCTGCATACATCCACACGTTGCTCTCCCAGACGCAAACCGGGGTGCTGCGCTCTTACGCGAAGTCCATGGCGTTCGGATTGGCAGTGTTAATCGTGGTGGTGTTGTGGATCTAATTTGTACTGACTGGATATTGACATGACTTTATTGTGGCTGATCATCGTACTGTTCGCGGGTGGGGTCGTCGCCTGGCTGGCAGAGGGGTGGAACAAGGATTGGCCAAGATGGGTATCCCTCGGATTCCTGGGAATCTCTCTTATCATCGTCGCTTCGCTGTTCGGTAATCCGCTTCCGGCAGATGGCTTCGTCGCAGGCAATCTAACTAACGAGTCTGCCTGGCTGATGCGCTTTCAGTGGAGCTGGATTCCCCGTTTCGGCATCAGTGTTGAGCTCGGTTTGGATGGTCTTAGCCTACTAATGGTAGGTCTGACAGTGTTCCTGGGCATTGTTGCGGTAGTCTCCTCTTGGTCCGAGATCGATCACAGGCCGGGTTTTTTCCAGTTCAATCTGATGTGGACCCTGGCTGGGGTGGTGGGCGTGTTCGTGTCACTGGACCTGTTTCTGTTCTTCTTCTTCTGGGAAGTGATGCTGATCCCGATGTATTTACTGATAGCTGTCTGGGGTCACGAAGACAGGAACTACGCATCGATGAAGTTCTTCCTGTTCACCCAGATCAGCGGCATGCTCATGTTGGTCGCAATCCTCTCACTCGTGTTCATACATCACGGCACGACCGGCGTGTACACCTTCAGTTACTTCGATCTGCTCGGAACGGAGCTTCAAGACACGGTGGCGTTTTGGTTGATGCTTGGGTTCTTCATCGCATTCGTCGTGAAGCTGCCCGGATTTCCGTTCCACCCCTGGCTTGCAGACGCGCATACCCAGGCGCCGACCGCCGCCAGCGTGTTGCTGGCAGGAATTCTCCTCAAAACAGGCGCATATGGTCTAATCCGCTTCACGGTGCCCCTGTTCCCCTCTGCATTCGCTGAAATCGCTCCGTTCGCCATGGCACTCGGCACCGCTGGCGTGATCTACGGCGCACTGCTGGCATTTGCCCAGTCCGACTTCAAACGACTGATCGCATACAGCAGCGTCAGCCATATGGGCTTTGTCCTGATAGGGATCTACGCATGGAACCAGTACACCCTGCAGGGCTCGGTCATGCAGATGATTGCCCACGGATTTAGCACAGCCGCTCTCTTTATGCTCGCTGGAGCCATCCAGCACAGGCTGCACACGCGCGAGATGAGCAAGATGGGCGGCTTGTGGCAGGAGATGCCAAGGATGGGCGCGATCACCCTGTTCTTTATCGTCGCATCTCTGGGCATGCCGGGACTGGGTAATTTCGTTGGAGAGTTTCTGGTGTTGCTGGGCACTTTCCAGGTGAACATACCGATCACGGTAATTGCCGCTCTGGGGCTTATCACTGCAGCCGTCTATTCCTTGATCGCCATGCAGAGAACCTTTCAGGGGCAGCCCACAGCGGACGCCGACTTTCCCAAGGATCTCCGCGACTACGGCGCCAGAGACATTTCGGTCATGATCCTGATGATGATCGGTCTACTCATGCTGGGCCTTTACCCGCAACCGATCTTCGATATCGCTAACCCGGTACTTGCCAATCTGCATACCTACACGCCCCACGGAAGTCCCGCCTGGCTGGGGAGCCTTCTATGAGTAACACTGAATTCGCCTTGAGCAATACTCAGTTAGTTGCCTTGCTGCCGCTGATCACATTCGCTACGGTCATCACCATCGTCCTGCTTGCCATACCCTTCTGGCGCAGCCTCAAGGGAATCTGCGCACTGACGGTGGTCGGCCTGCTGATCAGTCTGGCCACGATCATCTGGACAAGCCCAACGGCCCCGAGTGCAACTCCGCTTCTGGTGATCGATGCATTTGCCAGCCTCTTTATGACCCTCATCTGTCTCGCGACCCTGGCGGTCGCCCTGTTGGCTTACGACTACCTGAAGGGGAGAGACGGACAACAAGAGGAGTTTTTTCTGCTGTTGCTTCTGGCTGCCTTAGGGGCAATGGTGCTGGTGTGCAGCAGCCATTTCGCATCGTTCCTGTTGGGTTTGGAACTCCTCGGCATCTCCCTGTACGCGTTGATCTCCTTTCCCATCAGAGGCCTGGCGACGCTGGAAGCGGCCCTGAAGTATCTCATTCTCTCGGGCGTCGCTTCGGCGTTTCTGCTGTTCGGCGCGGCGCTGATCTATGCGGCCCAAGGGACGCTGTCATTCGAGCAACTGGGTCGACAAGGCTTCAACCTGGCTGCAGGCAGCGACCGATTGTACATCATCGCCGGCAGTGCCTTGATGCTGGCCGGGATCGGCTTCAAACTCTCGCTGGTGCCGTTTCACATGTGGACGCCGGACGTTTACCAGGGTGCGCCGGCACCGGTGACGGCCTTCGTCGCCACGGTCTCCAAAGGGGCGATCTTTGCGATTCTGCTGCGCTTCTTCATCCTAACAGACGCCTACGAGTATCAGTCCATCGTGATTGGCCTCAGTATCATCGCCATTTTATCCATGCTGGCGGGCAATCTACTCGCCCTGATGCAATCCAGCATCAAACGAATCCTTGCTTACTCGTCAATCGCTCACCTGGGATATCTGCTGGTGGCGTTTATCGTAGCGGGGATTGCCGGAGGCGCAGCGCTTGCCGTCGAAGCTGCCAGCTATTTCCTGGTGGCCTATTTCATCACGACCCTCGGCGCATTCGGAATCGTCAGTATCATGTCGAGCGGCGAGCAGGATCTGGACGACATCGCCAGTTACGAGGGCCTGTTTTCACGCCGGCCCTTCCTGGCAGCATCGTTTACAGCGATGTTGCTGTCGCTGGCTGGCATTCCGTTGACGGTAGGCTTCGTGGGTAAGTTCTATATCTTTGCTGCAGGGGTACAGGGAGCGCGTTGGTTGCTGCTCGCCGCCCTTATCGTCGGCAGCGGCATCGGTCTGTTTTACTATCTGAGGATCGTGTTCGCCATGACGAAGCGCAGCCCGGATCAGGGGGAAACCCCATCCACGCAAATCACTATACCGGTCGCCGGTGGCTGGGTGCTGCTCAGTCTGACGGGTCTGCTGGTAGCTCTCGGCATTTACCCGACGCCTCTGATCGAACTGATCGATCGTATGGTTCAGTCCCTGCCACTGTAACGCAATCTGCTACCATCGCCATGCAGCAATGTGAGCCCGGCGCAACGGCGAGTTGGGCCTGTATTTCATTGCTATTTGTGTCGGCACTGAAGCGAGTCTTGAAAAACTCCGGGGCACGAAGCGGACTTGGTGAACCGCGTAATGGTGGAGTTGGGACCGTCCTGAATCGTGGCGCAGCTGGCCTCCTCTGCCGTTGGCGCTGGTTTGGTGAGTTGGTGCAAGAGATAGCAAAAGCCAGTTTTGCTGTTGGTCGCTCGCTTAGCAACCCTCGTGATGAGATCGAGAAGCTGCAAGCCCAGAAGCTTAAGAAGAAAGCACAAGACCCGGATGAATCGTCACCCATGCTGGAATTTGTCAGCCAGGGGGCCCTCCCAGGAAGAGTAGCAAAACAGTCCCGCCCATCTCACATAACTCCATCGCCATACCTGCGTTGCAGGTGCTCTTTGAAATGCCTCGAATCCAACGGACCGCCAGTGGCACGGGTAAGCAGTTGCTGTGCCGTAAGCAGGCAACCCATCCCATGCACATTCGTGCGCAGCCAAGATAGCAACGCGGTAAAGTCACCGCGGCCAATCCCTGCCAGCAGTTCGGGGCTGTCTCGTTTGGCGGCCGCAAAGAGTTGTGCCGCCGTCATGGCGCCGAGACTGTACGTGGGGAAGTAACCGAAGATGCCCGCCATCCAGTGGACATCCTGCATGCATCCATCACGATCGTTGCCCCTGGTAGACAGACCCAGATACTGCTGCATTTTAGCGTCCCACGCCTCAGGCAGATCGGTGAGTGGCAGGCGCCCAGACAAAAGCTCCTGCTCCAGCTCAAATCTGAGGATGATGTGCAGCGGATAGGTCACTTCGTCCGCGTCAACGCGAATGAACCCCTTCTCAACCCGAATGTAGTGCTGATGCAGATTGTCGACGCTCCATGCGGGCCCGTCCGTGGCAAGTTCGGGAAAGCCCTCGCGCAAGATCGGAGCGACGTAGTGCAAGAATTCCTCCGTGCGACAGGCCTGCATCTCCATCAGTAACGATTGGCTCTCGTGAATTGCCATACCCAACGCCTCACCCACCGGTTGGTCTCTCCAAGCCCCCGGCAAGCCCTGTTCGTAGAGGGCATGGCCGGTCTCGTGCAAGACCGCCATCAGCGCTTCCAGGAACGAGTCGTCTCTGTAACGCGTGGTAATCCTGACGTCATCCGGTACACCGCCACAAAAGGGATGGTGGCTGACATCCAGACGCCCGTGCTGCATGTCAAAGCCGAGTGTATTCATCAAGGTCAGTGCAAGCTTTCTTTGCCGGTCGATTGCAAAGGGGCCCGGCAACGGAAACAGTTCCGATTCCGACTGTCTCTGCAGCACCCTGTCCACGAATGGGGGCAGGAACGACTTCAGATCTGCGAACAGAGCGGCGATCGTCTCACTTGTCAAACCCGGCTCATACAGGTCGAGCAGTGCATCGTACTGCGACAGTCCCGTGGCCTCCGATCGGAGTTCCGCTTCCTTATGCGTGAGATTCAATACCTCTTTAAGGAGCGGCAATAACCCATTCCAGTCATTGTTGGCGCGCAATTCGCGCCAGCTCTGTTCGCACTTCGCTGCCGCACGACTCTGCGCCTCTACCAGGTCGCTGGGAACGCATATCGCCAGCGACCACTTTCTCTTCATCCATTCAAGATTGGCTCTCTCCCACTCGGACAGATCCGGCTCAGATGCTGCGCCGGTTAGCAGCGCTTCCAGTTTTGGGTCGGTGGTCAGCTCATGCACCACAACGTCCAGGGTTGCCATCGCTTCGCCTCTAGCCTCCCCTCCGCCAACCGGCATCATGGCGGCCTCATCCCAACTGACAAACTGCTGCACGTGATTGAGGTGACTGATGCGACGGAAGTGATCTTGCAGCTTTTCGTAGGCACTCATAAACAACCCTAACTTATCTGTAATTGCGCCATCGACTCCAAAACGGCCCAGTGGGGCTCTCCCGCATTTCCACTTGGATTGACGGGTTGAACACAGACATGGCTGGCCCCCGCATCCAGATGAGCCCTAATGCGCTCGCCAATCGCTTCTTCATCACCCCAGGCAAACATGGTATCGATGAAGCGATCACTGCCGCCGTCTTCCAGCTCGGCCGGTTCAAATCCCAGCCGAGCCCAGTTGTTGCGATAGTTGGTGAGGCCGATGTACATCCGAGCAGCGTTCTTTGCCAAGCTTCGCGCCTTAGTTGGGTCTGTTTCCAGAATCACTTTCTGCTCAACACACAACCAGGCATCCGGCCCCATGGTTTGGCGGGCCATGGCTGTATGTGCTGGGGGCGTGAAGTAAGGCAATGCCCCTTGGGTCTTCGTTGCTGCGAGAGTGAGCATCTTCGGTCCCAAGGCCGCCAGAACCACCGGGGGTGCTTCCCGCGGCTCAACGGCCTGATAGAGGGTCGTTTCCATCTTCTCGAGATACGCCCTCATGGCAGTGACAGGTTTACCGTACCGATGACCCCGCACCGCCTCGACCAAAGGTTGGTGCGAGACACCCAGCCCGAGTATGAATCTTCCGTCTGATTGCTCAGCAAGTGATTTCGCTGCAGCCATAGTGGCTCCCGGATCACGATTGTAGATGCTGGCGATTCCCGTCCCGACGATCAGTTTCTGCGTATTGGCCAATAGCCAGCCGGCATGCACGAATGGGTGGCGGCCCACAGCTTCGGGAATCCACAATACCGAATATCCGAGCGCCTCAACGCGCACTGCAAAGTCCGCTGCCTCGCTCGCTGAATGCGTGTCGGTAAAGAACCACACGCCTAGTTTTCCAATCTGCATAGCTCGTTCAGCCATCTGAAAAGGGGACGCCAGATGGTAATCTATCCCTGTCGGCTTAGCCAATCCTGTCTGCATTGGCACTCTCTGCACGAACTGGACCGATCTGGAAGCTCCGGATGATCTCACTTCAGCGCCATGGTATTCTCACTGCCTTGCAACGAAATTCCAACAACGGTTTATGAGACTTCCCCCCAGACAGATCATCTGGGTGGCTTCCGCTACCGCTCTCTCCCTGCTCGGCGATCAGGCCCTATACGCGCTGTTACCCATCTATTTTCAGGAACTGGGGCTGGTGCCCTTCCAGGTTGGGCTGTTGTTGTCGGCCAATCGCTGGATCCGGCTTGTGACCAACCATCTGGCGGAACGACTGGTCCGCAACCACGCATCTACACTCCTGTTAGCGCTGTCGTTTCTACTGGGTGCGCTCCTGACCTTCTACTATGCCTTTTCCCAGTCCTTCCTGTTGCTCTTGGTTGCACGACTGTTGTGGGGGCTCTGCTGGTCGTTCATACGACACATCAGCATGATGACGGTAGCTACCCAAACTGCTGAGGGGCAGATGGGGCAGATGATGGGTTTTTACAACGGGATTTCCCGCACCGGCTCGGTGGCAGGCATTCTGCTCGGGGGAATTCTCTTCGATACGGTTGGTTTTGAACTGACGTTCGTCATCTTTGGAGTCATGTCTCTTCTCGCCATGCCGCTGGGGTGGCAATCGCAGAGGGACAATCGGCACGGCAATGTGATCGCGGAGTGGAAACAGGACGAAAGTCCGGTGGGATTCCCCGCCCTTATGATCTGCGGGTTCAGCCTAGGTTGCGTCGGTCCCGGTCTGATCATGTCCACGCTGGGGTTCGTACTGGCGAGCCGCTATGGCAGTGAAGTGGCCATTGGCAGCATCCTGCTGGGGATCGCCACCGTCAACGGTCTGCTACTTGGGGCCCGCTGGGTTCTGGACAGCTTGGCGGCGCCTTTTCTGGGCGCTTTCGTCGATCGAATCGGCATCGATCGAGGTGCGCTGATGTTCTTCATCGCCGGAACCGTGGCACTTGGCTTTCTCTCAGTTACCAGCAGTCTGCCCGCTCTTCTCACCGGCATCTTTGTCTTTTTCTTTAGTGCAACCACTCTGCAAGCCGTCATCACCGGGCAAGCGGGCAAACAGGGATCCAGAGTCTATGCACGATTCGCTTCATCTTCAGATATCGGCGCGGCGGTTGGACCCTTACTCGGTTGGACTGCCGTCGAGTTTATCGGCTTGCACGATGTCGTTTTCTTGTTAGCAGCTCTCTTTTACGGCATCGGTGCAATCAGCGCGTGGGCCGCCTTTTACCGCAAAGCGCCTCAATGAGTAGCGGCGCCCTTGTTTCGCCGAACTAACGAAATTCAACTGGTGTACGTTCTGCCGTATGTGCCACACTGCCTTGTTTGACTCTCTCTGGAAAAAATGATTAATTCAGCCCATCCGCGGAGTCATCTGGGCCGGGCCACAGCCAATCAGCAGGAGACCAGAATGAGTTGGAAGAGCGAAATCGACGAGTTACATCAACGCGCAGCACTCGCAGATAAAATGGGGGGCGCAGACAAGGTAGCGCGGCAGCACGGATTCAATAAACTGACGATCCGCGAGCGTATCGACGCGATCATCGATCCGGATTCCTTTCATGAGATCGGCAAACTGGCTGGCGTTGGCCAGTACGACGAGGACGGCGAGCTGACCGCATTCACCCCATCGAACTTCGTCTTCGGCACTGCAGAGATCGACTCCCGACCGGTGATTGTCTCCGGTGACGACTTCACCGTTCGAGGCGGTTCAGCGGATGCGTCCATCGGCGGCAAACGCAATCAGGCGGAAGGGCTGGCGCAGGATCTTCG
>CEPV01087842.1_pt1 | contig 48304 bp, 46 predicted proteins | sample 530451 | NCBI WGS metagenome assembly CEPV01 (sample SAMEA2620097, study PRJEB7988) | marine metagenome | isolation source: saline water (ENVO:00002010), including
AGCCACTGAACGCAGCCCGACTGAACGCAGCCACTGAACGCAGCCCGCGGATTCCCCGGAATGTCGCTGTCTGCTATCCTCTTTCGGAACAATAACTCGAACCAACCCGGTTGACGATGAACGTCCTGCCTTTATCCGACGTTAGCAAGAATGATCTGGACCTGGCCGGAGGGAAGGCTGCCAATCTCGGTGCCCTATTGAACCAAGGGTTTCCAGTCCCACAGGGGTTTGTGGTCACAGCGCCCGCCTACGCCGCCTTAATAGAAACGTTGCACCTAACCAACCACCTGGAAGCAAGCGAGAATTCCGATTTGGAGGGCGGGCCACACGGCAAAGCAATCCAGCAACTGATCGAGACGACGGAGATCGCGGCGGACCTGAAGCGGGAAATTCTCGCCAGTCACAGCGCGCTTCAAGGCGCACGAAGCAAAACGATCGTATATGCCGTCCGTTCCTCGGCCACCGCGGAGGATCTCAGCGACGCGAGCTTCGCCGGTCAACATGCAACCTACTACTATGTAGATGAAACAGATCTGATCGAGATGATCAAGAAGTGTTGGGCATCCCTGTGGAGTGAGGCCGCCATCTCCTACCGCAACAGTCAGGGCATCGACCACATTTCAGTACATATGGCCGTGGTGGTGCAGGAGATGATTCCGTCTGAAATCTCAGGCATCACATTTACCGCCAACCCGCTATCCGGTAACAGAGACGAGATCGTGACCGAGTCCAGTTGGGGCATGGGCGCGGCGATCGTTGACGGCAGGGTATCACCCGACCACTACGTGGTGCATCGATCGAGTCTGGAAACCATCGAACATCGTATAGCTAACAAGAAATTTATGGTGCCCGCCAGTCTCACGGCAGCTGATCAGATGCGACTGGAAGAAGTGCCTATGCACATCCGCCAACAGGAGACGCTGAACTACGACCAACTCAAGCGTGTTACCGAGTGGGCGATCAAGGCGGAGGAGTACTTCGGCGGACCCCAGGATCTGGAGTGGGCGATTGCGGACGGCGAGTTCTATCTGCTGCAGTCCAGACCAATCACAGTGCTGGGTGCGCAGTCTTTCGAGCACGGCGTGAGCGGTCGCTACGTGCTGTTTAAGCCCCTGGCTGAGAACTTCACCGAACCGGTTACACCCCTGTCAGCAAATATGTTTATCGACTTTTTGCCCATTATGAAGCTGATCAGGGGTCGAGCTTACATGGATCTCAAACAGATAAGGCCGCTGATACCCTTCAAAGTCACGGATGAGGAGATTGCCAGACTGGCTTACTTGAGTGGAAACAGAGAGTTCACGGCGAGACTGTCGCTACGCAAACTGCCGCTGTTTCTGCTCATCATGTTGGTCAATTATCTGATTTCGGGCGTGCTCTATGCGCGAACCCGCCGCATGCCGGATGACTTTATGGACAGTTTCCGCGATCGGGCTGACCTGATAAGCGGCGACCCAAGCGTCGATGCCCGAAACAGTGTCTTCAAACTGTTCGCCGGAACCAAGTTCTTTGAACCGGTCGGAAACATGGCGCTGCTGATCAACCTGACGAGTTCACGCTATTTTGTACTTATGGCTGTACTGAAGAAGATCCTGCGCCGCTGGCTGCCGGAGCTGCGGCGCGACGCAGAGTCTCTGCTCTGTTCCGGCACCGAGGGGATTCTTTCAACGGAGATGGGCAGGAACATCGCCGAGCTTGCCATCGAGGCCAAAAGAAGTCCCCTGGTGAGCCGCATCATCAGGGAGGACAGCGCCGAGGAGGCCCTGCATCAACTGCAGCGTGATCAGGGTGCGATACCTTTCATGCAGCAACTGAGCAGTTTCCAGGCAAAACATGGGCACAGGGCGTTAAAGGAATTCGAACTACAATCGACTCGTTGGGAGGAAGATCCATCCCATGTGATCGGTATGATTCGAAATTACCTTCTGGTGGATTCAGATCCGAAAGAGCTGGAGGACAAGGCAAGACGGACCCGCCTGGATCTGGAAGATGAGATCAGAGAGACGCTTCTTACCTTCCCCCTTGAGAAACAGTTAGGGATAAGATGGAAACTGATCGACCATATCAGAAACAGGGCAAAGTACTTTATCAAGCTGCGCGAAAACTCCCGTTTCTACCACATCATGGGGTTCTTTGTGGTACGCAAGAAGATTCTGCAGATCGAATCGGAGCTTCTTAGCGCTGGCAAGCTGAAATGCAAGGATGATGTCTTCTACTTGCGTTGGCATGAAGTGATCGACTTGAGCGAGGGCACACTGTCCTGGCCTGACGTGGAGGAAAGAATCCGGCAAAGAAGAGTCGAGTACATCAGGCAGAGCAAGCTGATGCCCCCCAAGACAATCGGCTTTGACATCGCAGCAGGGGAGACCGCACATGACACGAGCGACCCGCGCGCACTTTCGGGTCAGGGCGCTTCGCCCGGATACTATGAAGGATACGCCAGGGTGATTCTGGACCCGGCAGTGGATATGGAACTCGAACCCGGAGAAATCCTGGTTGCACCCTATACGGACCCCGCCTGGACACCTCTGTTTCTAACCGCTCACGGGGCTGTAGTTGAGGTAGGCAGCTACCTTTCGCACGCCGGCACGATCGCAAGGGAATACGGCATGCCCTGTATCGTAGACGTTCCGGAGTGTACCGCGCGCATAAAAACGGGCGATCGGATCTCGGTCAATGGAACCGATGGCACCGTGCGGCTGCTGCAGTCAGTGGAGGCACCCGCATGATGCAGATATTGCTATTCCTGCTTGGCATCCATTTGGCAATGCAGCTGATCGCTGCCTGCTATGGCTTGGTGGACCTGTGGTACTGCATCGATCGGCATCTGCTTCGGGTGCTGACGAGAATTCTCTTCTGGGGGGCGACTGTCGCCCTGCTGGATTTCTGGCTGACAGCCGGCTATCAGACCTGGTTTCAGGCGGGAATCCTGTTTTTTGCTGTCTTTCACGTAGTGATATACTGGTTCGGCCAATTACTAAGAGCCCTTTTAGAAAAGAGCTCCTGACAAGGGAACACTTGCCACCACGCGATTATTGACTGAGATGAGGCGGGCTAATGGAAAAACGGAGTTCCCTTAAAAGCGCACTGGTCTTCTTCGTGTTTCTGTTATCGATCGCAGTCAATCTGGAAGACAATGTGATCGCTCGACTTGGTTTTGACGCCAACTACCTGATGATGGCGCTGGTCGCAGTGGTCTTCACGGGACTGCTTGCGCACCAGTCCGTCCTTCTGATCGTATTGGTGTTGTTCCTGAGCATCGGGGCGAACATGCCGGCAGATTTTATGCTCAACTTCGGTATCGATAGGGATTATTTCACCGGCGTCCTGGTTGCCATCGTGATCGTGCCGCTGATAGCTAGAGTATTCAACCTCTGAGAAACCATGACTGGCCACTGGTAGCCAGCGTGCTAGTCAGACGCGGCTTCATCAATGTCCGGGATTATGAAGTCGGATGCTGACGGCAGATGGGTCATGTACATCACCCCGGCATGGGGCTGGTTTATCTCTGCTTCGAAGAACAGGAACTCGAAAATCTCGTCAGCGATGGCGCTATCCACGCTGATCTCTACAATCTCTTTTTCCAACTGTTCACCTATGCCGCGCTCTGACAGCGGCGCAAAACGTCCCACGCCACGCCCATGCCGAATATTGGCTGAATGAATTCCCTTCTGTTCAATCAGCGCGCTTTGCAGCACCACGGCCTTGCCCTTGGCAACGATGCAGGTGATTAGCTTGGCTTGCTTCATGGTTCGTCTCTTATCCTGGTTCTAATTCCGTCTAGGCCGATTCGCGGCTGGCGCCGGCTCCGCCTCCTGACGAGAGTCGTGCCAGCACGTCCTGGGGAATATACATGGCCATCTTCTCCAGTTTGGTGATGTAGATTATCCCACCACCCGGAACATCCAACTCGCCCGCGAAGAACATTCGCTCAAAGATTCGGTCCACAGCATCATCAGCCACCAGGGTCGTTATGATCTCCTTTTCCACATCCACGGTGAGCTCCAACAATCCGAGCGTTTCTCTGACACCACTGCCATTGCCGAAATAGATGGTTGCCCCAGCGGCACCGGCTTCCTGAGCTGCTCGAACGACCTTGTCCGCTTTGCCGCGCTGCACGATGCAAGTGATCATGGAAACATCCGTCAAAATAGTAAACTCTCTCTTGCTCATACTACAGGCACCCCTTTGATTTCGGGTTGTAGCTCAGATTTCATGTGTCGCCGGCTGGTCTTCCACTTGATCCACAGACCGGTGGACAAGACCGCCACGATGGGACCGATGGAAGCCATCGATAAAATCCCAAATCCCTCAATTGCACCCATGGCATTGCCGAATCCCAACCCCATTGCCAGTACCAGAGGAACCGTCACCGGTCCGGTCGTGACTCCGGCACTGTCCCAGGCGATATTGACAAACTCCTCGCTGGAAAAATAGGTCAAGGCAACGCCGATCAGATAGCCGGGAATCAGCAGATACGCGATGGGAATGGAAAAGATAATCTTGGCAACTCCCAGTCCGATACCGCAGCCAACTCCGAGTGACACAGCATACATGAGGGTGGACTTTTTGAACGAACCGTTAGTCAGCTCTCGACGGTGAGCCCCAGGGCATTGAGAGCCGGTTCTGCGAGGGTAGCGCCGAACCCCAGCAACCATGCAAAGGCGATCGCGATGAACAGACCCAATCCCCAGACATAGAGAGGCGAGTCGCTCACGGTCTCTATCTGTGCGAAGGCGGCCGGCACCAGTCCACCGCTTTGGCCACCCAGTTTAGCAAGTCCATAGCTAAGTCCCAGGCTAAATACGATCATGCCGAGCACACAGAGTACTATACCGAATCCAATAATCTTCGGGTTGGGTATCTTCTCTTTGAGAATGAACAGCATCACCAGTAGCAGGAATACAACCAAGGGGACGATGGCCCGTATACCCCCGATGATCTCCACGCCCGGAGTTGATTCGTACCAGGCCAGAGCTGCGCTCTCCCTGATTACCTCGGCTTCACTAATGATCATCTCAGGTGTGTATTGTGATGCGACGAACAGAGTCAGGCACATCACGGCAATGATGGGGAATAGGGATGCCATGGTCACGATTCCAAATCCCGACAGGGAATCGCTGCCTTTGCCGGCGGCGTGCGCGATGCCGATGCCCAGAGAGAGCACCAGGGGCACGGTGACGGGTCCGGTGGTCACAGCGCCACAATCGAAGGCCAATCCCAGCACCTTACTGAGCTCGTCATCCATCGACATGTAAAGACTGATCAGCAAGGTGGGGGTGATCGTCAGATAGATCAACGGTTTGAGGCTCCAGCCATAGATGAACCTCACCGTGCCCAGTACCGCTGCCAGGCCCACCCCGCCTCCCACAGACAAGACCAGCACGAAGGCCCAATCATTGAGCAGCGCAAAGAGGTAGGGGGCCTTATTGATATCAACCATGGAGCCCGCGGTTTGCAGCGCACCGATCGCGGGCTCGGCAAAGGTCACGCCGATTCCCAGCAGGAACACAACCGTAAGCACCACCGCCAGCGTGGCCTTGGCAGGTAGAGATATGCCGAGGTTCTCACCGAACGGCATGAGCCCCACCTTGAGGCCCTCCATGAAGATCATCAGACCGCAGATCACCGCGATCAAACCAGCGGTAATGACCCAGGAGTCTGCAACGCCCTGTCTCAGGATGAAGAGCTGGAACAACACCAGATAGACGGCAAGGGGGAACACTGCCCGGAACTGTTCATTGAAGCGAACCGTCACGTAGGGAGCGATCAGGCGATAGACGTCCGAACGGTTAAGATCAAGGTCTTGAGGTCGATGGGGTAGCTCGTTGCCGTCCTCATCATACTGGATGGGCGGGGTTAGCTTGTTGTAGCTGACTCGATCCTGGTGGACATACTGTTCACGACTGAAATCACCGAACGAGATCTCCCGATTCACCCTGCACACCTGCTCTGGTTGGTTTTGTCGATCTTGATGCGCCTAAGTCTACTTAAAAACGTCCCAAGAGGGTAGCGACCGCTCGGTGACGGCAAACCAACAGGATAACGATGGATCAAGCCCCAACCAGCAACAGCTATGGGATCACGCAGTTGCGCTGGGTCGCTCCTTGACCCTTGCGTACCAACTACAGATGTTTCCATTGTCTTGATTGATGGGTTGCCCTACGGATTCGCCAAATTCGAGAAATGCATACAGCAAGATATCAGCCAGTGAGTATCGGTCACCGCAGATGAACTGCTTGCCATCCATCAAGCCATCAAGCCAGGTGATCCGTTCCTGAGCCAGGGCTTTCAGATCGTCAGCGGCCTGGGGGATGGTGTGTATCCTGTCTTTGAACAGTCCCAACCCTTCCGAGTAACGGAAACCATTAGCCAGGTTCTCCAGTATGTTGAGATCAATGCGTCGGCACCACATGCGGGTCTCCGCCCTCTCTTCGGCCGTGGTTCCGATTAGAGACGACTGACCCTCTTTTTCATCCAGGTATTCACAGATAGCCGTGATCTCCGCCAATACGGTGCCATCGTCCAGCGCCAGTGCCGGGAGTGTGCCAGATGGATTGGCAGCCATATAGGTCTCTTCTCTATTCTCTCCTGCCATCAGATCCACGTCCTGCTTATCCATCTCGATACTACGTTCTGCCATGAATACTCGTACCGCTTTCGGATTGGGTCCTACAGAATTATAAAACTTCATCTTGGTCGCACCTGCCGGTTGATAGATTGCGGACGACCGGCACATCTGGCTGCCAGCCCGGCGCCGGTTCCCGCTAATGGTCGTTTTACATCAATCGTCGGCTGCAATCTACCTTTAATGTGCCGGGCCGGCAGCCAGCCGAAATAGGGTCATGCTGATGTTGCCGCGGCATTGCCCCGATTCCAATGCTGGCGTGCGCAGGTCCTGCCTGACACGCGCGGATAATTCTAAACCTCACTGGTATATGTTAAAGTGCCAATCGTGGTCATCTGGCCAGGTCAAGACCGGTACATACCCTGACAGTAGCTCTGCAGAGCTCAGGAGAGATTCCCAGAAGCAATGGGCAACCGCGATGGTCTTTTCGAAGCACATCCTGACAGACAGCAGCAAATCCGTAATCAGCTTCCTCATCGCTGTAGCATCCATATCCTCGTTTGGGTCGGAACCCGTCAGGCTTGATGAGTACTCCCCGCAATTGGATCTGTCCCCCCAGATGGCGTACCTGGTCGATGATGCCAATCAACTGTCCTATCAGGATGTGTTGCACGTGCAGGATGAATCGTGGCGCCGCACGGAACAGCCGGTACCCTCTTTCGGATTCTCCAGATCAACCTACTGGTTCAAGATAGAACTGCAGAACCGCTCTGCTGAGATTCGAACGCCGCTGCTCGAAATCGCCAATGCGATGCTGAATCAGCTCGATCTATATCAGACGGTTGATCAACAATTGATGCAACAGTTCAGTACCGGCACCGACCTCCCCTTCAGTCAACGCCCAATTGCACACCGCTATTTCCTGTTTCCTTTGACTCTACAACCCGATTCAGTTTCTGTAATTCACGTACGCGTACAGAGCAACGGCTCGGTACGGCTTCCCATCACCCTATGGGACAGCGATGCGTTTCATGAACGCAACCAGATTGATATGTTAGCCATAGGCGCTTACTTCACCGTCCTGCTGCTCGCGTTGGGTTACATCCTGGTTACGACGATCACAATTCCGCACAGTGCGATGTTCGCCCTGGCCGGATTTATCAGCTGTTTCGGGCTGTTTCAACTCGCCACGCTTGGCGTCGGTCTTGAATACGTCTGGACCGAATACCCAGCCATGAACGAACTCAGCACCGTTTTCAGCATCTGTTTCGGACTCGCATTCGCCTGCTGGTTCACCCTACTGGTTTTGGATCTCAAACATCACAGCGTCGCTGCGCACCGCTTCCTGGAGGTGATGATCTTACTGCCACTGCTGACAGCCGCCGCGTATCTGCTACTTCCCTATCACATGATTGCACCCTGGGCGGCGGCCCTCGTCGTGCCAGCCAGCCTCGGCATGCTCTTCATCGGGCTGGTCGGATCGTCAAGGGGATACAAATCGGCCAGACACTTCACCCTCTCCTGGTTGGTGCTGCTGATCGGTATCGTCGTGCTATCGTTGAATCGATTTGCCGTCCTACCCAGCAACGCGTTCACTGAACAGGCTGCCGTCATCGGTTTCATAGGCATGATGATGATGATGGCTTGGGCATTTTCAGCGGACATCAATAAGCTGCGATTCCACTACGAGAAGATCGAGCTGAGTGCGGAGAGGCTGGCGCGAGCACAGCAGGAGACGATTTCTGCCAGACTGGAAGATCAGGTGAAAGAGAGAACGAGAGAGCTGGAGGAGGCGCTCAGCGAACTCTCCGATTCCAACGCTACCTTGATGGAACTCAGTACCATCGACAGCCTCACCTCCGTAAAGAATCGACACTACTTCGATGAAATCTATCTACAGGAGTGGAAACGCGCAACCCGTGAAAACTACCCTCTCTCCCTTTTGCTGCTGGACATCGATCACTTCAAGAACGTCAACGATACCTATGGACACCTGGCCGGCGACGACTGCTTGAGGAGTGTGGCCCAGAACATCCAGCACGTCCTACGAAGACCGGCCGACATTCTCGCCCGTTACGGTGGCGAAGAGTTTGTCGTCGTGCTGCCCTACACAGCAAATGAGAACGCCTTTCAACTCGCGGATCAGATTCGCAAACAGATAGAATCCACAACCATAGAGGCCGACGGGTTTGACATCCAATTGACCATCAGTATCGGCGTTTCAACGGTCATACCTCACGAGGAAGATGAACAGCGCGACCTGATATTTTCAGCCGACATTGCGCTCTATGAAGCAAAACGTTCCGGCCGCAACATGGTACGTAACGCAGGCTACCTGCAGGTGCACAGAACGGGAACGAACGCGCAGGATTGATCTCACAACTACCCCGACTTACGCCAAGCATCCACGACTACGCAAGAACGCCCGCAACTACACAAGAACGCCCGCAACTACACAAGAACGCCCGCAACTACGCAAGAACACCCGCAACTACGCAAGAACACCCGCAACTACGCAAGAACGCCCGCAACTACACCGGCAACTACACCCGCAACTACGCCCGCAACTACGCAAGCCGCTTCTGGTATACAATGAGCGCGTCTCTTTCTCAGCAGGGGTGTACCATATGGCAGAGATCAACTTCGGTGTCGTTGGCGCCGGCGCCATCTCCGGCAGTAGCTGTCGGGAGATAAGCGCCCATCCTCGCGCAAAGCTCGTTGCGGCATGTGATCTACACGCAGGGCGACTGCATCAGTTGCAGAGCACGTTCAGCATACCCACCATCTACCCCACAGCAGAGGCATTGATCCAGGATTCGGCTATCAATGCCGTCTACATAGCGGTTCCCAATGTCCACCACGTACCCATCGCCCTGCAGGCACTGCACGCAGGCAAACACGTTATTCTCGATAAACCCTTCGCGCTAAATCTGCAACAAGCCAGAGAGGTCGCCGACCTGGCGGAACAGCAGGACACCGTTTTCATGTTGGGTATGAATCAGCGTTTTGTCGCGGGCGCGCAGGCGATCAAGACTATGGTCGCTCGAGGCGATTTGGGAGAGATCTACCATGGCCGAGCCTTCTGGATGAGAAGAAGCGGCATTCCAAGAATGGGTACCTGGTTCGGCAGCAAGGAACTGGCCGGCGGCGGCTCTCTGCTCGATATAGGCGTCCACCTTCTCGACCTGGCCCTCTATATACTGGACAACTTCGAACCGGTCAGCGTATCCGGTGCCACCTACAGCAAGTTCGGTCCACGCGGTCTGGGCGAAGGCGGTTGGGGTCTTTCCGACCGGGAAGAGATCCCCTTTGACGTAGATGATTTCGCCACCGCTCTGATCCGATTGAAAGGCGGGGTTTCCGTCACGCTGGACGTCTCCTGGGCGCTGCATCAGAGAGACAGCAATCTGATGAACGTCAATCTGTTCGGCACCGAGGCGGGCGCAACCGTGTATCCGGCGGAAGTTTACCGCTATGGTGATCATCAGGGGGAATACCAACTGCTGCAGAACCCAAGCGTTGAACCGCAGTATGATCACAACTCGCGCTTCTTTAACTTTATCAATTCCATTCTCGGCGAGGAGCAACCCTGTGTCACGATCGAGCAGGCGTTGGCGGTGCAGAGCATCATCGATGCGATCTACCAATCATGCCAATCCGGCAAGGAGGTCAGATTCAACTGACCTTCAATCACTTCATTGACACAGAGGTACTGTGATGGCTAAACCAATTTCCCTGCAGCTTTACTCTCTACGGGCGGAGTCCAGCAAGGATTTCACCGGCGTTCTAAAGAGCGTCGCCGAGATCGGCTACCGGGGGGTCGAGCCCGCTGGATTTTACGACCTGTCGATCGCTGAATTCCGCAACATCGTCGATGATCTCGGTATGGTGGTTTCCTCCAGTCACGGCCCCTGGGCTACCCTCGCCAACACCAGCCAGGTGATCGAGACGGCCGGCATTCTGGGCCTCTCCAGCGCCGGCGGCGGTTTCGGCCCGGATGACTTCAAGGACCTTTCCGCAATCAAGAGGACCGCCGATACGGTAAATGAAATGGTTGAGATTCTAGCCAAAGCCGATCTGACCCTGTTCCTGCACAACCACTGGTGGGAGTTCTGCGAAGTGGAAGGCAGGTTAGCCTACGATCACTTTGCTGAACTTTGCACCGGCGTGGAATTTGAAATCGATACCTACTGGGCGGCAAATTTCGGCGCTAACGATCCGGTAGAACAGGTGAAAAAGTTCCGCGGCAGAACTACTCTTCTGCACATCAAGGATGGACCATTAGAGCAGGGCAAGGCGATGGTGGCTGTGGGACAGGGCAAGATGGACATCCCCGCAATCATCGATGCGGCCGATCCGGATCTTCTGCGTTGGGTGATCGTTGAGCTGGATGCCTGTGATACCGACATGCTCACTGCCGTCAGCGACAGCCATCGCTATCTGACCGAAAACGGATTGGCTGAGGGGAACGGGTAGTCGCTATTCCAGGCCAAGCAGTCGCATATTCAGATTCTCATCCGCATCCGCTGCAGCAAAGTCATCAAAAGCACTGCTGGTTACCTCAATGATGTACTCGGAGATAAACTGTGCCCCTTCCATGGCCCCTACAGCACTGTCCTTGAGACAGCACTCCCACTCCAGCACCGCCCAGCCATCAAAATCGTAGTGCGCTAACTTGCTGAATATCGAATTGAAGTCCACCTGGCCATCCCCGAGAGATCTGAAACGGCCCGGTCGATCCACCCAGTTCTGATAGCCACCGTAGACGCCGGACCGACCGGTGGGATTAAACTCCGCGTCCTTCACGTGAAACATCTTGATCCGCTCGTGGTAGATGTCGATGTAGGAGAGATAGTCGAGCTGCTGCAGAACGAAGTGGCTTGGGTCGTACAACAGATTTGCCCGGGGGTGGCTGTTCACTTCCGCCAGGAATCGCTCGTAAGTGACTCCGTCGTGGAGGTCTTCGCCGGGATGGATCTCGTAACAGAGATCGACCCCTGCTTCATCAAACGCGTCGAGGATCGGCGTCCAGCGTTTGGCCAGTTCCTGAAATCCCAATTCAACCAGTCCATCCGGGCGCTGCGGCCACGGATAGAACGTATGCCACAAGAGCGCGCCGGAAAAGGTAGCATGCGCTTGCAGCCCGAGATTGCTACTCGCCTTGGCGGCCTTGACCAACTGCCCCGTCGCCCACTCCGTGCGCGCCGCCGGATTACCTTTGACCTCGGGCGGCGCAAAGCCGTCGAACAGTTCGTCGAATGCCGGGTTTACGGCAACCAATTGGCCCTCCAGATGGCTCGCCAGTTCGGTTATCTGGATGCCCAATTCCTCCAACTCACCATTGATGGCCTCGCAGTAGTCCTTGCTTTCCGCGGCGAGATCGATGTCGAAAAATCTCGGATCCCCGATTGGCAACTGAATGCCTTTGTATCCCAAATCGGCCGCCCACTCGGAGATGTTCTCCAGATGATTAAACGGCTCCTCATCACCCATAAACTGTGCCAGAAAGATCGCCGGGCCCTTGATCGTCTTCATCTTGTCAGTCCTCAGTTGTGTGGGAGTTCAACCCTGAATAATCTTGGTCCACTTTTCCGCGCCGGCGGCGCTTTGCACCAGCGTCTCTATGAACGCCATCCCTCTGACGCCATCCTCAATGGTGGGAAAGTCCAGATCATCGGGATCCGGTTTTCTGCCGTCAAGTCGCGCCTGCAACACGCTGGCAAAATTTCGGTATAGATTGCCGAAAGCTTCCAGATAACCCTCCGGGTGACCGGCCGGCGTACGACTGTTATACAAGCTAACCGGGGCGAGATCATTATTGGCCCCCGCACGAACGACTTGTTCGGGGCGATCGAGCCAGTTCAAAACAAGCCGGTTCGGTTCCTGCTGCTGCCAGCTCACGGCGCCCTGCTCACCGTAAATGCGAATATTCAGATTGTTTTCCTCTCCGACGGATATTTGACTTGCGAAGAGAATTCCACGGGCACCATTGTCCATTCTGAGCAGGACATTGCCATCATCTTCCAGTCTCCTCCCCTCTACAAAGGTGGTCAGCTCAGCGCTCAGTTCCACGATCGTCAGACCGGTAATATACTGCATCAGGTTCTCCGCGTGGGTCCCTATATCACCCATGCAACCACACGCACCGGACCGCGCCGGGTCGGTCCGCCAATCAGCTTGCTTGTTATCTTCATCCTCCAGTTTAGTGCTAAGCCAACCCTGTGAATACTCAACGACGATCTTCCTCACCTTGCCGATCTGACCCTCGCGAACGATCTTTCTCGCCTCTTTTACCAGAGGGTAACCGGTGTAATTATGGGTCAAGCCATATAGAAGCCCGGTCTTCGCGACGATCTCTTGCAGAGCGCGCGCCTCCTGCAGATCAAACGTGGCAGGTTTATCCGACATAACGTGAAAACCTGCCTGCAACGCCTTGCTGGCGATATCAAAGTGGGAATCATTGGGTGTCACGATGGAGACAAAATCCATCGCTGCAGCATCACCCAGAGCCGCTTCTTGTACGAACATCTCTTCATAATTCGCATAGACTCTGGTCGCAGGGAGAAATAGATCAGCGCCCGACGCCCTGGACTTTTCTTCAGTGCTGCTGAATGCGCCGCAGACCAAATCGATCTGACCATCTAACGCAGCCGCGGTACGATGTACGGCACCGATAAAAGCATCCCGACCGCCCCCGACCATTCCCATGCGGATCTTTCTCATGTCTCAAATCCCTTGCACCCGAGAGATCACATTATAAACATGCAGACAACCCCCGCGCGAGTAGTAATGGGGTCAGGTTAAAGAGGAGGATTTGGGAATACGGTTGCGGCGAAAATGGCAGTTTAGTTATGCTATGGTCGCCAGAGAATGAGTCTGGGAGCTTGCATGAATCACCAGTGGGATTTTCCCTACCCATCTAACAGGGCGCCACTGTTCGCCCACAACATAGTTGCCACTTCACAACCACTGGCTGCTCAGGCTGGGCTGCAGGTGCTGCGAGACGGCGGCAATGCGGTCGATGCCGCGCTGGCGACGGCAATCACCTTGACCGTGGTGGAACCCTGCATGAACGGTCTCGGCAGTGACGCGTTCGCCATCGTCTGGGACGGTAACGAGTTGCATGGTCTGAACGCATCCGGCAGATCCCCCGCCGCGTGGACGCCGAATCGATTCGCAAGGAACGAGAGAATGCCACTGCTCGGGTGGGACTCGGTGACTGTACCCGGTGCTGTGAGCGGCTGGGTGGCGTTGTCCGATAGATTCGGCAAACTCCCGTTTGCCGATCTGTTCGCCGCTGCCATCGGCTATGCTGAGGCCGGTTACCAAGTGGGCCACAAGAGCGCTGCTATGTGGCAACGAGCCAAGTCGGTTTACGCAAAGTTCCCAACATTCATGCAGACGTTTGTTGCGGATGGTCGAACGCCAACGCCCGGTGAGAAGGTCAGCCTGCCACATCATGCCACCACTCTGAAACGGATCGCGGTTAGCAAGGGTGAAGATTTCTATCGAGGCGAACTGGCTGAGAAAATGATCCGGGACTGCAACGATCATGGCGGTGCCATGACCCTCGATGATCTGGGCTCTCACCGGGTGGACTGGGTAGACCTGATCTCACAGCAATACAGAGGCGTCACGTTGCATGAAACTCCGCCCAACGGGCAGGGATTGCTGGCATTGATTGCTCTCGGAATTCTGGCATGCCGCGACATCGGAAGATATCCACTCGATTCGGTCGACAGCATTCATCTGCAGATCGAAGCGGTACGCCTGGCGTACGCTGACATCGAGCGCAATCTCGCCGATCCCGATTACATGACCAAGTCGGTAGAGGATCTTCTCGACCCTGCGTACCTCAAGCAACGGTCGAAACAGATCCGCATGCGAAGCGCATCGCGGCTGTTAATGCACATACCTGCCAGTCCAGACACGGTTTACCTCACGACAGCAGACCAAAACGGGATGATGGTCTCCTTTATCCAATCCAATTACGTGGGGTTCGGTTCCGGTATCGTCGTTCCCGCTACCGGAATCAGCCTGCAGAACCGTGGCTATGGCTTCACCCTGGAGGAGGGACACCCCAACCAGGTCGGCGGCGGCAAACGTCCCTATCACACCATTATTCCTGCATTTGTAACCCGTAACGAGCAGGCCGCGATGAGCTTCGGCGTGATGGGAGGACATATGCAGGCACAGGGACACGTGCAGATGATGGTGCGCATCTTCGACTACCGGCAGAATCCTCAGGCCGCATCGGATGCACCCCGCTGGCACCTTTATGAAGATGGCAGGGTGGGAGTCGAAACGGGGTTCGACGGCAAAGTGGCGGTAAAATTGGCGAACCGTGGACACGAGATCGTGTACCATAACGAGACACGCATATTTGGTGGCGCACAACTGATCAGCAAACTTGACGACGGCTATTGTGGGGCTTCCGACCATCGTAAAGAGGGACAAGCCGTCGGGTATTGACGGCACCAAGTACGCAGCGGCTTGCACGCACAAAAGAGGCACTACGTTTGAAGAATATTGAATCGATTAAGGCAGAGCTGGCAAAGCGGTGGGCTGCATTTGATGCGAGCGAACTCGTCAGCGACGCCACAGGCAACCTCATCACTAGCCGCGGCGACTGGGATCCACCGGCAGGGATCGAACCAAAGCGGCCCTTGATTCACATGGCCATTGGGATTCCTGACGGGCGTACCTTGCCGAAAGATGACTTTCTCGAAGCATCCCGGAAGGTAATCGCCAAACCGGGTGAGGCCGCTTTCATCTACGGTTTTGGTATGGGCTACACAAAGCTACGCGCACAACTGGCGGAGCGCTACAGCAACAATCGGGGATTGCCGGTGGACGAGGAGTGGTTCCAGCTGACCAATGGATCGTCCGGTGCGATCGATCTCATCTGTCGCACACTGATCAGTCCGGGCGATGTCATCATCACAGAGTCACCCACCTATATGGGCACGCTGCGCAACTTCCGCGCTGTGCTGGCGCAGATCGAATCGGTACCGATGGATGAGAACGGCATGTTGATGAACGAACTTGAAACCCTGATCAAAACAGTGAAAGCGGCGGGAAAGACGATAAAGTTCATCTATACCATCTCCACCTTCCAGAACCCCAGCGGTGCCACTTTGTCAGAAGAGCGACGCGTCGAGCTGCTTCGACTGGCAGCAAAACACCAAATCCTCATACTGGACGATGATGCCTATGGCGAGCTTTATTACGATGCCAAACCACCCACAGCCCTCTCCGCTTTAGGCGATGGCTACGGCGTCATCACCGTGGGCACGCTTTCCAAGACGCTGGCGACGGGCTTACGAGTAGGCTGGATTCACGGCAGGCCGGATATCATCCAATTGATGGGCAAGATGCGCTTCGCCATGGGGTTGAATCAGATGGTTGTGCGTCTGGTTTCGAATTTCATGCAGGATGGCGCCCTGGACAACCACACCAATAAAGTTCGCGCCCTTTATCGAAGCAAAATGGAGGTGCTTACTGCCGCGCTCGAGGCACATGCCGGCGATCTTCTCAGCTTCAATCGACCCCTTGGGGGGTTCTATCTGTGGGTAAAACTTCGCGATGGTCTAACGGCCGATGCAGTGTGGCGAACAGCTACTCAGGAGGGTGTTTCCACAACACCAGGCACTTCATTTTTCCCTGCCCGAGTCGATCACTCGGGCGAACACATCCGCATCGCCTTTCCCTGGACGCCGATGGAAGATCTGGAGGAGGGAGCGAGACGATTCAGCATCGCCTGCAAACGGGTCTCCAAAGGGGATGCAGTCTGACTGGCGTCGATTCGTAGATGGACATCAATGAAAAGATCAATGCGACAGCGTGTAAATGTTTGCTGTAAAAACAATAGTTTGAGACAGATTCTCGCAGTACGGGCGCCATGTCTGTACCGATACTGACAAGCGAGCGCAGGGGTGCGTGACGTCAGTTATCCATGCGTCTCACGATCGGCTGCCAACCTATCTGGAAATGAATCATCATAGGTGAGTTCCGGGTCGGCTCGAACCACGCGATCCAAGGCAGCAGCATCGGGACCGATCAGAATTCGCCACTTTTCTTTACGTACACCATCGAGGATAATTGCCGCAGCCTCCTCGGATGTGGTGGTTGCGCTATCTCGAAAATCTTCACCCATCTGCTTGACTGCTTGTCGGATCTCATCATTGGTCATACCCTCTATTTCGGTTCCCCTACGAGACAGGCGCAGACGCATGCTGTCGATCGCTGAATCAGGCATGTCCAACGGATCAGGCTTGCCTAGAATTCGGCCCGTGTTGATAGCGATCTCGGTTCCGATGTGGCCCGGCATCACCACTGACACTTTGACGTGAGGCGCATTGAGTTTTAGATCGATGATGAGCGCTTCCGAGAATCCCTTAACGGCGAATTTGGCCGCTGAATACGCGGTATGGGGCGTCTGGTTGCCGAGACAAGCCCAGAATCCGTTGACGGAGCTCGTGTTGACCATATGTCCTTCATCGGCGGCCAGCAAGAGCGGCATGAATGCCCTGGCGTTGTAATACACACCATTCCAGCACACCGCATAGGTACGCTCCCAGTCCGCTCGCTCGTCATGGATAAAACTGCCCCCGCCGCCGATACCGGCATTGTTAAAGAGCAGATTGATGTAACCCCTGGCGTGCTGTTCCTCCACCTCACTTTTGAAGCGCAGCACCTGTTCCTCATCGGAGACATCACATACGTGGGTGCTGATTTTGACCCCCTGAGGAGCATCGGTCTGGCACAGGGATAGGGTCTCCCGCATATTCTGTTCAAGCACATCGCACATGGCGACGTCACAGCCCTCTGCTACCAATTGCCGAGCCAGTGCCCGACCCATGCCGGTTCCCCCACCGGTTATGACTGCCAGTTTCCCACCGAAACTTTCCATAGTTCGCTCCTATCGCCTTATTGCATCGAACGGGATGCACTCTGACGATCTATCCGCTATCGCGATTCGGACGGAAGATAACCCTCACACCGCAGCATACACATGGTTTACTATCTTCCTCATCTTTTCAATAAGGATCGGTTCATATGAGGTCTGTTATTTTCGCTACGATACTCGCCGTGGGGTGCAGTTCCATACCAGAATCCACTCCCACGGAGCAGCCGGAGGAGAGAACCACGATGCAAGAATCACCCGTAGACGGCGCTCGATTCCGATATATAGAAAGCAATGGCATTCGCATGCGAATTGCGCAGAGCGGGGAAGCTGGCCCCATGGTGCTTTTTGCACACGGTTGGCCCGAGTCATGGTATTCCTGGCGTCACCAGATGCCCGCCTTGGCAGAAGCCGGCTTTCGAGTGGTGCTGCCGGAAATGAGAGGCTACGGGCAGACCGATGCGCCGGAAGCCGTCGAAGCTTACGACGTCGAGCAACTGGCTGCTGACATGGTCGGTATTCTCGATGCGCTCGGTGAAGACACGGCCACCATCGTCGGACACGACTGGGGTGCACCTGTGGCAGCGCACAGCGCCCTCACCTATCCCGATCGTTTCACCAGTCTTGTGCTCATGAGTGTGCCCTACGGCGGCCGTGCAGCCGCGTCCCCAATGCAGCAAATGCGATCTGTGTTCGGCGAAAACTTCTTCTACATTCTCTATCACAATGAAGCCGGTGGCGTCGCCGAGGCCGAGTACGACAGTGATCCCCGCGGCATCTTGAGCAGGCTATATCTTTCCCCTGACTCACCGCGCAAAGCACCCACAGTGACCGATCCGAAACGGGCAGCGGGCGGCTGGATTCCCCGTCTGGGTGAGCCAAAGGGGTTGCCCGATTGGTTGACCCAGGCTGACCTCGATTACTACATCGCCCAGTTCGAGCAATCCGGATTCCGAGGCGGCGTGAATTACTATCGAAACATCGAGCGCAACTGGAAGATCACCGAAGGCATTAGCGATCAGCGCATAAAGGTGCCGACGCTCTTCCTCACTGGAGCAAGAGACGTGGTGATACGCGGCGCCACAGAGGCGATGCTGCAGGCAATGATGGCACAGGTGATTCCAGATCTCCGAGATGTCATTCTGATACCGAACATCGGGCATTGGGTGCAGCAGGAAGCGCCTGCTGAGACCAACGAAGCGCTGCTGAATTTTCTCCGCAGCCTCTGAATCAGTGTGATTCTTGATCCAAGAGGATCGACGCACTGCTGGGCGTGGCCTGGATACTTCATGTAGATGCGAGTTATGCAGCGGCGGCCTGGGCGGGGTTCCCTCTTCCTGGACACGCGACGAGTACATCCCTGTAAGCTCAGCGGCCGCGTCCATGCGGCCGATGGTCCTGGAAGAGGGAGCCCCACCCAGACCACCAGGTCATTCAGCTGTTTGATTGGAGCTTTAAGCGTGGCGAATTCAGTCGTGGAGTTGGCTGGCTAGCGATCCAAGAGGATCAAACTGACTTCCGGTACATAGGTGATTATTATGAGGGCTACGAGCAGCACCAACATAAATGGTATGGTGGCCTGGTAGAGTTCGGTGATGGATTTGTCGAAACGATAGCTGGCGATAAATAGGTTCATGCCGATGGGTGGGGTGAAGTATCCGATCTGCATATTGGCCAGGAAGATGATACCCAGATGGATGGGATCGATTCCGTAACCAAGTGCCAGCGGCACGATGAGCGGGATCATAATAACCAGCGCTGAGAAGATATCCAGGATGGCGCCGAGCAGCAGGAGCAGCAGATTTAGCAGAATCAGGAAGGTCAGCTTTCCTTCTATATATGTCCTGATCCAGGTGAACAACTTCTGCGGAATCTCTGCATCGATCAGGAAGTTGGTGAATGCCAGCGATACGCCCAGGATCACCAATATTCCTCCCACCATCACCATCGCTTCACGGGTGATGCGCGGCAGTGCGCTCATGGGTATCTCTTTGTGGATCATCACTTCGACTACCAATACGTAGGCTGCGGTAACCGCCGCCGCCTCGGAAATTGCGAACAGACCGGAGTAGATGCCGCCGAGAACAAAGAATGGCAGCGGGATTTCCCATTTGCTCTCGTTGATAGCGTCCTTCGCTTCCTGCCATGAGAAGGACCCTTCTGCAAGCTCGATTCCCCGATTGACCCAGATACTGTGCGCTGTCAGGAGCAGGATCATGAGGAGTGCCGGGAGCACACCGGCAATGAACAGTTCCTGAATAGTGAATGACTGTGGCAGATCCATCTGCTGCACGAGAACGCCGTACAGTATCAAGGGCAGTGACGGTGCCAACAACAAACCTAAGCTGCCGGACGTGGTCACCAGTCCGAGCGAGTACTTTTGTGGATATCCCGCTTCCATCAGAGCCGGATACAGCAGAGCGCCAACGGCCACGATGGTGACACCGGAGGCCCCGGTAAAGGCGGTAAAGAAGGCACAGGTAACCAATGCGACCACCGCCAGGCCACCAGGCATCCACGACAGAAAGATTTTGGTGATGCGCACCAGACGCGACGAAATCTGGCTCTCCGCCAGCAGGTATCCGGCGAAGGTAAAGAGTGGCAGCGCCATCAGTAGTGGTTGGCCCACCAGGCGATAGATCTCAATCGCGATAACGGTGAGGGGAATATCGGTGAAGTAGAATCCCGTCATAGCAGCTAACAGGATCACCACGAACAGCGGCGCACCCAGGAGTGCCAGCAGCAGGATAAGTATAGAGATCGTTACCGCCATAGCGCCGGACTACTCGTCTGTAACGATGGACAGGTAACTGGTAATGGTTCCCAGCAGGAAACGCAACGACATCACAGCAAACGCGAAGGGCATTATCAGTTCACAAACCCAATGTGGGACCTGGGCAAAAGCCATACTTGGGTCTTCAGACTCAAGCAGAACAAATTGGGCGCAGTGCCAGGCAGCCACCGCGCACACCATCGACGCAAACAGGCCAACGACGGCACTCACGTGCCTGTTTATGTGTTCCGGCAGATAGCGGGAAAGAACGTCGATTCTGATGTGGTTGTTTTCTCTGGTGGCGACCATCGCTCCGAGTAGGGCAACCCACAGAACCAGAATCCTGATGAACGAGTCTGCCCAAAAGATGCCACTGTCAAAGAAGTTTCGAAGGGCGATCTGAACGACCGCTATTGTCATCATGGTCACCAGAGCAATCACCAGGGCGGAATCTTCAAGGAGGTGAATGGCCCTAACGGGACGCTTGAGATCCATGATCATTTCGTATCAGACGCTCGTGTTCCTACTCGGTACCGTTAATGCTAACGTTCTTTCTGAAATCAGACAGATGTTTCTGCAGCAACTCGACAATTTCACTGGACAGCAGCCCTGAATTCACCAGTTTGTGCGTGGCCGTATCCGATTTTGACTGCCACACCTGCATGTCCTGTGCCGACGGTGTGACCACCTCGATCCGCTGGGCGAGCAGCGCATTGTATGCCGATAGGTTGGCCTGCCGAGTTTCCTTCTCGATTTCTACAAAAGCCTGCTTGAGTATGTCTTCGACAGTTCGCTGGTCCGCAGGGCTGATCTTTGCAAAGGCTTTCTGATCCATCATCATCATGGCATAGATATACATGAAGGGAACTTCAGTCAGATATTTGATCCTGGTGTGCCATTGAGCGGCTACCACTAAGACAGGGGGCGATGCCACTGCATCGATCAATCCGGTCTGTAATCCCGGCAACACATCTGCAAACTTCAGCGGGATCGGGCTGATTCCAAACGTTCTGATGATATTGAGTACCGTCGGATCGCTGTCGGGTGCCCAGGCTTTTATCTTGAGCACATCAGCAACCGAGTGAACCGGCGCATTGGAGAAGATATATGCGAACCCCATCTCGCTAAGGCCGAAAGATATAATCCCAGCTTCCTTCAAGCCTCTTTCGATCCTACTATCCAACTGTTGCCTGACGTGATCCACCTCGGCATAGCTTGTAAAACTCAAGGGCAGATTGTATACCTGCAAATCGGGGTAGAATTTTGTCAGGCTGCCTGCAGCAACCATCCCGCCGTGCAGTTGACCGATCTTGATCTTCCTCAAGACCGTCTGATCATCTCCCTGCACACCTCCGGGATAGATCTTGAACTTGACTCTGCCTTCCGTCTCAGACTCGATAAGTGCGGCGGCAGCCCTGACTTTTTTCATGAAGAACAAACCATCCGGGGCTTCGGTGGCTATCTTGTACGTTTTCGCTATAGCTGTCCCATGGATCGACGCGCAGATCAGAACACCCAACATCAGTTTCATGATTCTGATCCCTATACTGCCTGGTGTGAATTTCAAGTTGCTGCACCTCATCGCTATTGTTAGCCTTATGTCAACAGGTTGGATGGTTTTAGAAGTAGTCATCTGAGCCTGCCAGCAGTTCCTTTGCGTCACGCTGCGCCAAGGTGTTCGCCAAGGTCATCTGCGGCGCGATCGGATCGGCCGCAATGACCTCCTGCAACAAGCGATCATGTAGCTCCTTGTTGAATACCAACCGCGCGTACCGCTCCGCAAAGACGACTTTCGCCATTAGGTATTGACCACTGGACAGCTCGATGGATCTCTCAAAGTGTTCCCTGCCTTTCTCCGGTTTACCGCCCAATGAAGCAGGCAGCAGGGTCTCCAGACCACCCAGATAAAGGTGGGATCCGCCGCTGTCATAGCTCTCATCCAGAGCGATTAGTCTTTCCAGTATCAGACGCACCCGGGACAGTTCGGCAACTGCGCTCCAATCACTGCTATTGGCTTGAATCCACCCCACCCAGGTCACCCCCAAGGTATAAAAGACTGGGACATCGCTCAGTTTTAGCGTAGCAATCAGGTCACCGTAATCATCGTAAGTGGTCTTGCGAAGATCGCAGAATCTGACGCTGTGCACACACACCGCTTTTTCGGCGTATGTCATCGCTTTGCCGGTGAGCAGCGATTGCCTCTGCTCATCGCTTATCACGGCGGTAAAAGAACCGTTGAGGGTGGCGGCTGCAATCAGCATCGCCTCATTGCCGGAGTTGCTCTGCAGCAGACTGTCGATCAAAATCAGATAGGCCGGTATACCATCTCTCACCGTATCCGGGTCATTGCTGTTGAGTATGGTGCTGGACAGATCGCTGGCCAACCGGTTGGCGGCCGAAGACATGATGCTGGCACATCCACTCAGCGCAGAAATGATGACTCCGAGGACGAGCAGGCGCATCGTTCGTGGCAATTTCACTCGCATAACCCAATAGACCGCGAAATCGTGCAGCGAGATACTATCACCCTGTAAACTATTGGTAAATCAAGGATTTCAGGACCATATCTCACATCACTTGGCATGCTGGGCACGACCGCACACTAACCCATAATTTCACCAAAAAAGGGATTCATCCTGATCTCATCGCCGATCGTGGTCGGGGGGCCGTGGCCGGCAATCACAGCTGTCTCATCATCCAGCGTAAAGAGGCATTCCACGATCGACTTCTCCAACTTCTTGAAACTACCCCCGGGAATATCGGTGCGCCCGACGCCGCGATGAAACAACGTGTCACCCGCTATGAGCAAATTGTGATCCGCAAACCACAGACAGACGGACCCGGGCGTGTGCCCGGGCGTGTGCAGGACCTCGCCGTTGCAGCAGGGCAGTCGCTCGCCATGGCTCAACCAGTGTGCCGGACCGCTGCTTGGCACATACTGCAGCCCGAACCGGCTGAACTGCTCCTCCAGCCGCTTCCACAGGAACTTGTCTCCCTTGTGCAGGTAACAGGGCACAGCCGCACGTTGCTGCAGTTCTCCGAGTGCACTCACGTGGTCGATATGACAATGAGTGAGGACGATCGCCTCGATCGTCACGGCCAGTGCCTCTATCTCCTGCATGATTCTGTCGGCATCCCCACCCGGGTCCACCACGATTCCTCGTCGCGAGTCGGGGTCGGCGATGATGGTGCAATTGCTTTGCGTGGGACCCACCACAAGAGTAGTGAGGATCGGATCATGCCTTGATTCGGTTGGCTTCACGGGCAGGCCCTTCGGGTTTTCCAGGGATAGTTCGGCTGACTCGACAGGCAATGATACCCATCATCCGCCTATCTGTATCCAGTCAGTATGATACAATTTCCAGTTCGAAATGATCCCAAAACTACCGTCTCGACTTGAGCGATCGCCATGCTTAAGACGTTATTCAACCGTACTGTTGCCGCCAGTCTGATGGTATTTGTCCTGCTGAGTTCGATGCTGCTGTTTCTTGCCGCACTATTGATCTGGCTGGCGACCGTTCTGGTCGACCGACGACTGGTCATTCTGCACCACTTCACCTGTTTCTGGGCCTGCCTTTACCTGTGGGTCTTTCCAGCCTGGTCTGTTTCCATCGAGGGTCGGGAAAAGATCGACCGCAAAAAGACCTACATCATGGTCTCCAACCACCAGTCTCTGGTGGATATCCTGGTGGTATTCAGGCTGTTTACCCACTTCAAGTGGGTGTCGAAGAACGAGGTCTTCAGAATTCCCCTCATTGGCTGGAACATGCTGCTCAACCGCTATGTGGGGCTCGTCAGGGGTGAGCAGGAGAGCATAGTGAAGATGTATGAGGCGTGTGACAACCATCTGCAGCAGGGCAGTTCCATCTACATGTTCCCGGAAGGCACACGCTCACCCACGGGGCAGTTGCGGGAATTCAAGGAAGGGGCCTTTGTGCTGGCGAAGAAACACCAGCTTCCCATCCTCACCATTGCGATCAACGGGTCGAGGGACGCGTTGCCCAAACACAGTCTCAATTTCCATGGTCGGCACCATATAGTCATCTCGGTGCTTGGTGAGATTCCCTACAGTGATTTCGCCGACACCCCGGTGAGGGAGCTGGCATACCAGGTCAGAGACAAGATCAGCCAACACGTGGTGTTGTCGAATTAGAGTCAAGTCTGTTTCGAAGAGGGCTGGTGATGGGGCGTTCAGGTACTGATGCTGACGATTCCCCTGCAATCCGGGAAGTTTCGACATACCCAGAAGGAACGGCCGCTGTTTTTCCCTCGCAACGCTTTCTTAAGCGCCATGTTGGCGCCGCACCTGGGGCAGTTTCGGTTCAGAAACGAGCGATGCATGACCTTATCCAGCTGTTCATCTATTTCGGCGGGGGAATAGTCCGTCTCAAGGGGGAAGCTGAGCAGGGGCCGACCGATCTGCGTGAACACATTCTCCAATAACCAGCTCTGGTGCCGGGCCCGCGGAGATTTGTCATGCAGCAGGATGCCGCAGACCAGGGACAGGTTGCTCTTTTTGCAGATGACGATCGAGACCACCTTTTCCATTGCCGGAGCGGGCACTTTTCCCGGGCTCACCTCTTTGACGAGTTCTTTTACCGGAACCTGTGCAAACGCCCGATAGTGATCGTCCAGGACCTGATCCAGGGCGGTCAGGAAGCTCCTTGTTACATCGTCGAATACGCCATCCTTCTGTCGGAAGGTGGCGATCTCCTCGATCTGATAGTCGGTGCCGATGGCTACCACGCTCGACGGTGCGGCAGCGGTCTGTCCTACAACTCTTGCTTCACCCCATGCTGCGGACTCGTTGGCCTCTTGGTCCTGCTCTCCCGCACTCAAATCGACCAGATCGGCGGCCATAAACGCGTCGATCTCTCTTCTGCGCTTCACGCTGAATGCCACGACGGCAATACCGATGAGAGCACAAGATATCAGGAATCCAGTCATGATGAATCAACGGTCAATTAGCGTATTTGCATCCTGTTGAAAATTATAACAGACAAAAGGGGTACTCGTGTCCTTCGTAGTACTTGTGGCACAGGACACCAATAAACATGGCCTTGCGGACCAACTATCAGTATTCTCTGGCTGCATATCATGGTGGGATGAGGGCGAACCGATGCGATTAGAAGGGAAGATCGCCGTGGTGGTGGGTGCGGGACAGACTCCCGGCGATACCATTGGCAACGGTCGTGCAACCGCAGTGCTGTTTGCCCGCCACGGCGCAAAGGTCCTGCTGGTGGACAACCGTTTAGACTCGGCGGAGGAAACGGCCGACATGATCCGGCAGGAGGATGGCGAATGCATCACGCTCGAGGCGGATGTCACGGCGGAATCCGACTGCAAGAGGATCGTGGCAGCGTGTCTTTCGGCATACGATCGAATAGACATTCTGCACAATAACGTTGGCATTGGCCGTGGCGATGCCGGGCCCACCAATCTAACGGAAGAGAATTGGGATCTCATTCACTCCGTCAATCTGAAAGGCATGTTCTTGACCTGCAAACACGTCCTGCCCGTTATGCGGGAGCAAGGGGGCGGCAGCATCATCAACATCTCGTCGGTGGCGGCCATCGCATCCACCGGCATGCTCGCCTATAAGACATCAAAAGCGGGGGTTATCGCGCTGACCCAAAACCTTGCCGGCGGAGGCGCAAGATACGGTATTCGGGCCAACTGCATCATGCCCGGACTGATGAACACGCCGATGGCTATTGAGGGTTACAGCGCTGCACGGGGAGCCGATAAACAGACCATCATTGAGCAGCGGGACGCCCGCGTTCCCCTCAGGCAGAAGATGGGTACGGCCTGGGACGTGGCGTACGCGGCGCTATTTCTGGCCTCCGACGAGGCGGGCTTTATCACCGGTGCGATTCTTCCGGTTGACGGCGGACAGAGCATTCGCGTCGGTTGATGTGATCGACAGGGTGACGCGCTCATTCAGCGAGCCGAATCTAAATCCGATCGCTATGGCGATGATCGATAAGATGACGCCGGCCATCATGAAGTGGAGCATGGGGAAGGCTGTGCCATCGTGGAAGATGGCGACCGTCTGCGATGCAACTGCCGCTATGGCCATCTGCAGAAATCCGCTCAGCCCCGATGCGGTCCCCGCCATGTGCGGGAAGACGTTGATGGCTCCCGCCTGGGTATTGGGCATCGCCATGCCGTTACCGAAGATGGTGATCATGACCGGAACGAATAGCGACAAGGGCGTAAGAATGCCCTGCCACAAAAATCCATAGGCAATCCCCAAGCCCACCACTGCACAGCCACTACCGATCACGATCAACCGGTTGATTCCCACCCGGATGGACAAGCGGGAAGTTACAAAATTGCCACACATGAATCCGAACGTCACCATGATGAAGTACAGACCGTACTCCGTAGGCGGCCTGCCCATCACGTTGACCATCACATAGGGAGCGGCGGATATGAAGCTGAAGAAAACCATGGACGAAAAGGCCGCGTGAAACGCATAGCCACAGTAGGCCGGTGATTGCAGCAGGCGACCGAAGCCGCGGACCATATCCGTCACGCCGGCAAACGGTATCTGTGACCGGTTGGTCTCCTGCAACTCTCGGAGCATAAGCACAAAGACCACCAGTGATACGAGACCCGCGAATACGAAGGTGGATCGCCAGTCAAACAGATCCTGCAATACGCCGCCGATCGCGGGCGCCAGCATGGGCGCAGAAACCAGCACCATGGTGAGGGTGGCGATCACCTTGGCGGCTTGCTCGGGCCCGTAGACATCGCGAATGATTGCCCGACTCAGCACCATGCCGACGGCACCCCCGGCGGCCTGAACGATCCGACCAAACACCAGCACCCAGATGGTGGGAGCCAGGATACAGATCAGCGTGCCTACGAAGAACACAAGTAATCCAAGGATCATAACCGGTCTGCGTCCATACCGGTCCGACAGGGGTCCATAGGCCAGGGTCGCCAGCGCAATGGCGATCATGGAGACGCTCAAGGTCATCTGAGCAATGCTCGTGCTGACAGCAAAACTCGCTTGGATGGCCGGCAGGGATGGCAGAAATATCTGCATCGAGAGAGGCCCCAACGCGGCGCAGGCCGCCAGCAGGCCGATAAAGAAAGGGGTCAAACGTCCTGTCACGTCAGTGGCCAAATAAGGAGGGGCGTCAAGTCTAACGATTGTCTAAGTGAACTGCCTGATTCAACGTGACCACCGATCTCTCACCACTGCTGGCTGCCATATAGCGATTGATGCTGGTGTAGTCGGGATTGAAGAAGAGTCTGGGCTCAAATCCAATCACGTGAGCAGTCCAGACATTGATGACGCCACCGTGACAGACCACGGCAACCTTGCCACCCCGATTGTGAGATATGATCTCTTCAACTGTATCGATGACCGCCGCGTAGAACTCTTTGAAATTCACTTCGTTGTTGTAGTTGCCCTGCATCATGGCGCGCCAGCTTTCATAATCCTCTTCCTTGAGTTGCTCCACAGGTATATAGGCGCTCGAATCACGATCGTATTCCGCAATACCTGGTCGTAGCTGAATGTCCAACCCGGCGGCAGCAGCCAGCGGCTCAGCAGTCTCGTAAGCGCGCTTCATGGGGCTGGCGTAGATTCGATCGAACGTCTCGCCTTTCATCCACGCAGCCATCTTGGCTGCCTGACGCTTGCCCTCAGTTGATAAAGGCGGGTCCGCTGCAGTACCGTCTTCGTTTACGACGCGTTTCGGGAGTCCGTGTCTAATCAGTACGAGTTCCATCTGCCTCCACTCGGGAGATCAGGTGGCAGCGATAGACACGTTGTAGACACCAGCCTGACGGGCGGAATCCATCACGTGTACCATAACCTCGCTGGTACTGTCTGGATGGGGTTGCACAACGACCGGAGCTTCGGGGTTTTCGGCGTGTAACCGTTCGATGTTGGCGCGTACGGACCGAAAGTCTACGTCTCTGCCACGGATCCGAATTCTGTCACGGCTGGTAATCTGCACAACGATGCTCTGCTTATCCGCGTCCTTGATGGTTTGATTCTTATCCGGTGAGTTGACATCAATGCCCAGCTCTTTGACGAATGTCGCAGTCACGATGAAGAAAATCAACATGATAAAGACCACGTCGAGCATCGGTGTCAAATCTATCTCGGATGCTTCCTGTCTAACGGCTACTCTGCGCACGCGGGTGACTCCTGCTTACTCTTCTGACCGGTTTTTGAGACTCGCTAGAATACCCCTGTTGGTCGAAGAAAGAAAGATCAAGCATTGTCGGAACGCGTTGGCCTCACCGGCCGGCTTGTCATCGCAAGGGATTAGAGGGTAGACTTCGAGCTTTCGAGGATGATCCCCGGCACCACGCATACACTACATTTATCTTTTCTGATCAATAGGTTACGTGGCGCATACTAAAGGGGCAACGGCAAGACGGTCCGTTCAGGAGTAGCTATGCAAACGGTAGTGGAGACCTCCTGCGGACTGCTGGAGGGGACGGATCAGGACACCCATCTGACCTTCAGGGGTATACCCTACGCCCAGCCGCCGATTGAGGAGTTCAGATTTCTTCCCCCGCAACCGGCGATGCCATGGACCGGCACTAGAAGCGCTGCTACGTTCGGACCGGCCTCTCCCCAGTCGAAAGACGCCTTGAAGATACGCGGTCTGGGTCGCTGCGATGAGGATTGCCTCTACCTGAACGTCACCACGCCGGCGTTGGACGAGCAAAAAAGACCCGTACTGTTTTGGATCCACGGGGGTGGCTTCACCGCGGGGGCCGGCTCAGCCCCCTCCCTTTCCGGTGCGCCTCTTAGCACACGTGGCAACGTGGTGGTTGTAACCATCAACTATCGACTCGGTGCGCTGGGATATTTGCATTTGGGGGGTCATGCCGGTTCGACCTGGGGTGCCGCGGCCAACGTAGGTCAACTGGATCAGATCGCCGCGCTGCAGTGGGTGAATGACAACATCGGGTATTTTGGTGGCGATCCATCTAACGTGACAATCTTCGGCGAGTCTGCAGGAGCAGCAGCTGTCGCCACACTGCTGGCCATGCCCAAGGCAAAAGGTCTCTATCAGCGGGCCATCATGCAAAGTGGCACGGCCAACTACCTGCAGAGCCCCGAAACGGCCAGTCGCATCGTTGACGTGCTGCTGAAGAAGCTTGCCATCAATCCGGCCGAGGCGAAGAAGCTGCAGGCGGTGCCATTCGAGAAGCTGATCCAGTTACAGGAAAGCGTCGCGCGGGAAGCAGCGGATCCCAGACAGAAGCTGTCACCATCCTACTTTCCCGTTATAGAGGGCAACACCGTCCCTACCAACCCACTGCAGGCTATCAAACAAGGTGTCGCTGAGGAAATTCCCATCATCGTGGGAAGCAATCGTGATGAGCAGAAGTTATTTCGCAGACTCGGCGAAATCGATGACGATAAATTGCTCTCTATCGTGGCCAAGACCCTGCCACCGAGAGCCAGGGCAGACGCTGGTGCGATGATCGAGACCTATCGCGTACAACGCGCGGAAAGATCGGAACCCAACGACAATGCTGAAATCGCCAGTGCGATTCAAACGGATGCTCGTTTCAGAATGCCGGCCATTCGACTGCTGGAAGCTCAGCGGGAACACAACCGCCAGAGTTATGGCTACCTCTTCTGCTTCCAATCCACAACGAAACCGGCAATGGGTGCCTGCCACGCACTGGAGATCCCCTTCGTGTTCGGCAATCTGGATGCCGCGGGTCTGGTAAGAGAGTTGATCGAAGACAGCACCAACGAGAAGACGCTTTCCGCCCATATGATGGACGCGTGGATCGCGTTCGCGCACACGGGCAATCCGGGCCATGCAGGAATTGGGGAGTGGCTGCCGTACGATGGCAGCGATCGCGCAACCATGTTGTTCGATACCAGTTCGGGCATGGTGCATAGTCCATTTGACAGAGAGAGACTGGCGTGGCCTGGTGATTAGGCGTAGGTGGGGGCGCGGGCTTTGCTCAGACGCTAGGCGTTGATCACCTTGCTTACAGTCGTGTAGTGAAGACCGAGGTGGTTACCGATTTCCTGCAAGGTGTAGGTGTGATCGATGTGGGCTTTCACAATCAGTTGGTTGCGTTCACTCTTCGGTTTTGTCTCTATGTCTTTAAAGATCGACCTTAGACTGCGCCGCCTGGTCACTCTCTTTGGACCTCGCTTGACCAGCTCACCATTCAACAAGGCCTGCATCTCCCTTCTAAAATCACTGCCGCCCAACAGTATCTGATTACTGCGCTGCTTAAGGGGGGAGGATCTCTTAACGCCATCACGCACATATTGGCGGTATTTTCGCCGGGAATCCCGGTCACGCTTACCGAAGTGTGCCAGTACGGCATCGGTATGCAGGTAATCAGGTGTCTTGACCAATCCAGCCATGGCGCGATGACTGCTCCAACGATATTTGTCGGTCGAGGTCGAGCGTCCGACACGAACCGGATTCAGCACTACGTGGCGGCACAGATCCAGCAGATAATCCTCTCGTTCAAACAGTATCCCCTTGAACCTGCCCTGAAAGAGCGTGCCCTCAGACTGGTGGGTGCGATTGAAGTACTGCGTATAGACTCCGTTGAGCTGACGCATCCCTTCGGAGAGATTTGCCTTGGGCGTCTCGACGATCAGATGATAGTGATCGTGCATGAGGACATAACTGTGCAGCAGCCAGCGGCAACGACTCACTACGGAACCCATGGTATGGAGGAAAGCCCTTCTGTCGGCGTCGTTCTTTACTATGGAACGCTCGACGGCTCCTCGATTGGATACGTGATAAAGCGCACCGGGAAACTCGATACGAATTGGTCGCGACATAAAAAAGCCCGAATTGTCCGCCCTCAGCTTATTGTCGTTTTCAGTTGTTAACGGCAGATCCTGAGTGTAGCAGCGACTCTACGTTAGGAACCACCCAGTGAATGCAGCACCACCACAAGGCCGAGATAATACATGGCGTCCATGTCACTAACAAGCCTTTATGGGGAGGAAGGGATTGCTTTGCCAAAGCTTGACGGTTCGGCTTACGATCTGTAACTTTAAGCAACATTTGAAGCGGATTAGGAGACTAGAGATGGCAGTGGAAAAGTTCCCGATCGAAGCTGGGCACATCATGATGTTCGCCCGCTCAGTCGGTGATGACAACCAGATCTATTACGATGAAGGCTATGCCAAGACGACGGAAGTGGAAGCGATAATCGCCCCACCGACGTTCGTTCAAGCCAGCGCTCAGTTTGATCCGGACTATGGCCTCAGACCCAAGATCGGTCAGGAGTGGTTCGGATCTGCCAAAGGCCCTACCGGGATCACCCCAAAAAGTGGCGGCGGTGGTGGCGGTGGCGGTGGTGGTGGCGGCGGTCTGCACGCCGAACAGCACTATGAGTACCATCGTCCTCTGCGGGTCGGTGATGTTCTCTCAGCCACCACCAAAGCGGGAGAGCGATGGGAGAAGCAGGGGCGTCGCGGCGGCAAGCTGACATTCAGCGAGTCCATAACCGAATACCGGGATCCGGACGGCAACTTGGTGGTCACGGCCAAGAGCGTCGGCGTGCAAACTGAGAGACCTGCAGACGCAGCGACCCCGGACAAGAAATAGGCGTAGGAGGCAATCATGGCTTTAAAAGCAAGTAACTTAAAGGTGGGAGACAGCCACGAAGAACAGGTCGTCAAGAACCTGTCCAGAACCCAGATTGTTCAGTATGCCGGTGCTTCGGGCGACTACAACCCGGTGCATAGCGACGAGGTCTTCACGACCAAGGTCGCGGGTTATCCATCGGTATTCGCCCACGGCATGCTGTCAATGGGCATGACCGGCAGGATGCTGACTAACTATGTCGGCGATGGGCGACTGACGAAGTATGGAGTTCGGTTTACTTCCCAGGTCTTCCCGGGAGATACACTCGTGGCGAAAGCAACGGTCACCGCGATTCGAGAAGAGAACGGCGAGCACATCGTCGATCTCGATGTATCGACCAGCAATGAGGAAGGTATCGAGGTCGTCAAAGGATCAGCGTCCGCTAGAGTCGATCCCTAGTCGCCTTACCCACGCCGATCGCACTGAGCATATGGGGCCCCCACCTTGGGGCCCCCTGACTGCTTAATGCGACGGTAATTTGAATGCGAGCTGCTCCGGCGGCAGACAGAGTTCTTCATCGCAGGCCTGCAATTCCAACGTGAGCGGCAGGAGTGTATTCACTGCCCCATCGACCTTTAAGCGACCTTTGATCACCGTTGTCCCGGTATACAGTTGCAGTGATTCCCGTTGAAACGCCACCTGCATCGCCTCGCCAGTGGGATAGCTCACCTCCTCAATCTGCCAATCTTTACCCGGTACCAGTACACGTGTGGGTACCTGTTCCTTCTGGTCGACGTCGTGTGCATTGACGTGCCAATTGCGATCGATTGTCAGCTCGATTTCAAAATCGATCATCTGTTCGTTCGCCTCAGTCCTGGCGTTAGCTCTGATATGACCATTGGCAGCGAACTGTCGCGACTCGGTGGACCCCCGCATATATTCGTCCACACCTAACAGCATAGTTGTCAGACCGCTCGGATTGACTTTGATCAATCCGGAAAACGCATTGATCATCGCCACGATCTTCGTCTTATAACCCAGCTTTCCTGTTCGCTGCAGCAGTCTAATTAGCACGCCGAGCGCTACTGAATTTCCTGAGGCAATGGCACCGTCCATGGGGCTTTTCGGGCGGGTGATCATCGGTTCACCAGCAACTGCACTGCCCATATAGAAGCCGCCCTGCTCGGCATCCCAAAACAGATCGATCATTTCATCAACAAGACGCTCGGCCCGCATCAACCATCGGTCATCACCAGTGGCATCGAACAGGTAAAGACAGGCTTCGCTGAGGTAACTGTAATCGTCAAGACTGCTCTGAATCGAAGCCTTATCGCGCAGGACGATCCTGCGCAATCCCTCCTCATCCGACCGGCTATGCTGCCACAGATATTCTGCTGCCCTCACTGCAGCTTGCAGATAGTCCGATCGCTGCAGGACTTCCGCTGCCACCACCAGGCTGCTGATCATCATGCCGTTCCAGGAGCTGATGATCTTTTCATCGCGCAGCGGATGGGGCCTGCTTTCCCTATGCCGGTATAGTTTTGCCCTGATCTCATCGAGACGGTCCAGCACCTGCAACTCATCGACGTCGTTGGCATCCGCGTACGCATCGATTGTTACAGGCAGATGGAGTATATTGCTGCCTTCAAAATTCCCGTGACTGGTAACGCCGAAAACGTCAATCGCCAAATCGGCTTCTTCTTCCGACAACTGCTCGCGCAACTGCGCAATGGTCCACACGAAGAAAAGACCCTCCTCACCTTCAGAGTCCGCATCGGTTGCAGAGTAGAAGGCACCCCCTTCGTGACGCATGTCCCTTAATACGTAATCCAGCGTCTGTTCAAGAATGCGCCGATACAGATTGCTGCCGGTGAGAGAAAAGGCCACGGCGTAGACGCGGGTCAGTTGTGCCTGGTTGTACAACATTTTTTCAAAATGAGGCACCAACCAATACTCATCCACCGAATAGCGGTGAAAGCCTCCCCCTATCTGATCATAAATGCCACCACTGGCCATCTTCGTCAGGGTCTTTTCAACCGCGGCCAACGCGGCCAGATTATCGTCTCTTCGATATGCATCCAGCAGGAGCAGCAACCTTGTCTCGTTGGGAAACTTTGGCCTACCGCCAAAGCCGCCGTTTTCATCATCGTGGTCTGCCAACAGTTGCGCAACGCCATCCTTGACCACCTCATGGTCGATCTCACTTGCGCCGACAATAGCAGAGGTATAGACACTGATCTGTTTGGATATCTGCTCTGCGCTTGCCACGATCTTTGCTCGTTGGGTATCCCAGGAACCCACCACTTGCTGCAGCAAGTGGATGAAATTCTCCTTTGGATAATAGGTTCCCGCGTAGAAAGGCTTACCATCGGCGGTGAGAAAATTCGACATGGGCCAGCCGCCCTGTCCGGTGATCAGCTGTACGCCGGTCATATAGATTTCATCCACATCCGGTCTCTGTTCCCGGTCTACCTTGATGGCAACGAAGTGGCTGTTGAGAATGGCGGCGACGCTTTCGTCGTCGAAACTCTCATCTTCCATGACATGACACCAGTGACAGGTGGAATAGCCGATGGATAGAAACACCGGCTTATCCGTGAGGCGCGCCTTCTCGAATGCTTCCGCGCCCCAGGGATACCAATCTACCGGATTGTGGGCGTGCTGCAAGAGATAGGGAGAATCTTCCAACAACAGCCGATTGGTGTATAGCGGCTGACCTTTGTCATCCAGATGCCGGGTTCGCACTGCATAGGTTCCTCTTTTTTCATCAAACACATCTTTCAAATGCTGGCGAAGTGCCGCTGAATTCCCCGAGCTATCCGGGTGGTCCGATTGCAGAGCATAGTCAACCTGACAGATAAGACTTAAAACGACGAACAGAAGGAACGTACGCATGTCGGATGGCTACGGTAACGGCTGGGTCTGCAGCGATTCATTCACCTTTGAGGTGTGTCACCATTTCTGATTCAAAGGTTTCAAAAGCGCCCCGCCTTGACCTTGAAGAATCTGCATGAAGGCCACGTTGCGGCTTGGCGATCGATCGGGGCTTGATTCAGAGCCAACTAGCCGTATACCCCTGCGCAGGATCGTTAGCTTGCTATCAGGGACGCATCCCCCACTTCACCGGTCCCTTCAGATCCTCCAGCAACGGTTGTATCCATTCGATCCACTCGCACAGCTTGGTGCGAGTTTGACGCGGATCGATCAGGGCGTGGACGGCGAAATTCTCCATCATTGGAAATGGTGACCGTCCTTTGGCTAACTGCAGTTCCAGTTCCCGGCGCTTTGCGTCCGGGTCCGGTGCAGCGGCTATCTCGCGATGAAATGCCACCTCAACACCGCCTTCTATGGGCAGTGCTCCCATCTCGTGAGAGGGCCAATCCAGCTTGAAGGTATTGGGCGCAAAGTGGGCTGCGGTTGCCACCCCGAAAGATTTGTGTACCGCGATGGTCGCCCACGGAACGGTTGACTGTACCGCGGCCGCAACGGCCGACATGCCGTAACGGATGGCGGCTTCTTTTTCCGCATCCGGACCGATATAGAAGCCCGGCTCGTCCATAAAATTGACGATGGGGATATGGAACGTATCGCAGATCTCCATCATCTTCTTTGCCTTCTGTGATCCCTTGGCAGTCATGGCACCTGCAAAGAAGCGGCAGTCATTGGCGATGATGCCGACCACCGCCCCGTTTAAGCGCGCCAGCCCAACGATCTGTCCCTGTCCGTAAAGGGGAGCAATCTCGAAAAAAGACTCCAGGTCGACGACATGTCGGATCAGTTCAGTCATATCGAATGGAATGCGACCATCTTTCGGCACGATACTGATCAGTTCCTCATCGGCCCTGGTAGGGTCGTCATCGCAGTGGTTACGCTCAGGAATCTGCCATATATTCTGAGGCATATAGCTCAGAAAACGACGGATCTGCTCAAATGCCTCCGCTTCGCTGTCTGCAACATTGTCGACGATGCCACTGCGGGAATGGATTTTCGAGCCACCCAATTCCTCCTTTGTCAGATTTACATGAAGGGCCCTCTCGACCAAGCGAGGCCCCGCAACCATCACTTGTGATGTCTCCTTCACCATCACCGAAAAGTGAGACGCGACCAGTCGCCCGGCTGGAAAACCGGCAACCGGACCCATGGCACCCGAGACCACCGGTACCTCGTTCATCACCTGAGCGATGATCTGGAATCGGGGATTGCTGAAGACCGGCGATTCCACCACGATCGTTCTGGGTCCCTTGCCACCGGAACCGCCGACGCTACCACCGCCGCCCTCCAGCAGGCGAATAAACGGCACCTTGAACTCGGAAGCCAACTCCTCCGCATAAACGCTCTTGCGTAGGCCAGCTGCATTGGGTGATCCCCCCTTCAGGGTAAAATCCTCTCCTCCCACTGCAGCCAGACGCCCGTTGATCCGCCCGAATCCAACAACATAGTTAGCCGGACTAAAGGACTCGATGGCGCCGTCAGCATCTTTCTGCGCAAAGCCGGCGCCCTCGCCATGCTCCTGAAAGCTGCCCTCCTCCACCAGACCATCGATTCTCTCCCGGATGGTCAAGCGGCCTTTGGCATGGTGCACGGCGATCGACTCCTCGCCGCCCTGCTGCTTGGATAGCTCGCGCCGCAGCTGAATCTCATATACGTCTTTGTGCCAACTCATAGTGACTCTGTTCCAATAGGATAGATGTTGAGTTTATACCGCGAAAAAGGGGTCATTGGGAATAAGAACTTTTTTCGCCCCCCTATTCCGCGCACAATGGACGGATTACAACTTGCTGGATGGAGACGGATCATGGGCAAACTACAGGACAAGGTTGCAGTGGTGACAGGCGCTGCCGCGGGCATAGGCAGAGCGTGTGCCATCACACTTGCTGGAGAGGGTGCCAGCGTGGCAGTCACGGACGTTCAAGATGCCGAAGGCGATGCCGTCGTCTCTGAAATAACCGAAGCAGGCGGTCAAGCTGCCTACCTGCATCACGACGTAACCAGCGAAGCGGAGTGGCAGTCGGTGCTCGAGCAGATCCTGAGCCAATACAAGCGACTAGACATCCTGGTGAATAACGCCGGCATCGCCATCTCCTCACCCATCACCCATCTCTCCCTCGAAGACTTCCAGCGCCAGAACGCGGTCAATCTGGACGGCGTATTCCTTGGACTCAAACACTGCATTCCGCCAATGGCAGAAAGCGGCGGCGGCTCCATCATCAACATGTCCTCGGTGGCCGGACTCAAGGCCTCACCCAACCTGTCCGCCTACAGCATGACCAAGGGAGGCGTACGACTGTTGAGCAAGTCCGTTGCCAGAGAATGTATCCAGGCTAACAACAACATCAGAGTAAACTCCGTCCACCCGGGAATTATCCAGACGGCCATATGGGACAAAATGGGATTGATACCGGGCGCCAACACGGTAGATGTCGACGCCATCGCCAAGAACTCGGTACCGGGAGGAAAGCTCGGCTACCCCCAGGACATCGCCAACGGCGTTCTCTTCCTCGCCAGTGACGAATCCAGCTACATGACCGGCATGGAACTGGTCATCGATCATGGATTCTCCGCCTAACGGGGTGTGTTGTTCGTATCTGCAAGTCACAGAGACATGGAATGGGGGTATTGCTTACGCTACTTGCCCCAGGCTAGGCGCCCCCGGCCATCCATGGCCTGGGACACCTGGATCACGGCTTCGCCATCCATGGCTACGCCGCGCTCCGAAGGCGCTCCAGCAACACCCCCATCCCATGCCTCAGGCAGCCGCACGCGCAGAGATACCGGCAAACATCGAGAGGATCGACTCTGAGCGCGTATTCTGATTCGTCGATATGTCATAGTGCGGGACAATCGAGCCTGACTTGGCTCTCACATAGAATCACACTGGTATCCCAACGGTATTGGCAATACTTGATTTCATTGGTGTTACAGGGGGCTTCGTGGTATTTTACGTCCGTTCGAAATTAGCCCAAAGACGCTGTTTTTTTCGTAAACCACCAAATCAACAATAAGCGTGTTCACCTGCTGCAGATGAACATCTAAGCTCCCACTCCAGCAAAGAAACAGACGGTCATTTCAACTGTGAAAAACGTTCGCAGTTGACTAGACTTCTGTAGGTGAACGACTCGGCGCCAGGGCCGAACTCAAGGAATGTAACCAGACTGCACGAGGTGGCTTATGCTAATTGTGGTACCGTCCGAGACGCTTCCCGGTGAACGGCGGGTTGCGCTGATTCCGGATTCGATCAAGAAACTGATTGAAATGGGTGCCGAAGTAACGGTCCAGTGCGGTGCCGGGGAACTATCCGGATTCAAGGATGAAGAGTACCGGGCAGCGGGTGCGAAGCTCAGCGACGATCGCGATCAGTTACTGGCCAGTGGCGACATAGTACTGCGCGTGACCAAGCCCGATCCTACTGAGGTCAGCCAACTCAAAGAGGATGCGGTTCATATCAGCTACCTCGATCCCTACAACGAATCGGAACTGATTCGTGGCCTCGCTGATCAAGGCGTCAGAGCCATCAGTATGGAGATGATTCCCCGCACGACCCTGGCGCAGAAGATGGATGCCTTAAGTTCCCAGGCCAATCTGGCCGGTTATATCACCGTGATACTGGCCGCCCGAAAGCTGGACCGCATATTCCCCATGATGATGACGCCCTCAGGGACCATCGCGCCGGTCAGGGTGTTTATTATCGGTGCGGGAGTCGCCGGTCTGCAGGCAATTGCTACCGCCAAACGACTGGGGGCGAGGGTCGAGGCGTTCGATACCCGACCTGTGGTTGCAGAACAGGTGCACTCGCTGGGTGCGAAATTCGTCGAAATCGATCTTGGCGAGACCGGTCAGACGGCGGACGGGTACGCCAAACAACTCACCGAAGAACAGCTGCAGATGCAGAAAGAGGGTATGAAACAGGTGATGGCTCGCTCGGATGTCGTCATCACTACGGCTCAGGTATTCGGACGCCCGGCCCCCCGGATCGTGACCGCCGAGATGGTCAAGGCGATGAAAGCGGGCAGTGTCATCGTGGATATGGCGGTGGAAACAGGCGGCAACGTCGAGGGTTCGAGCCTGAATGAAGATGTGGACATGGACGGGGTCACCATCATCGGTCTGGGTAATCTGCCATCGGAGGTGTGCCGCAACGCCAGCGAGATGTATTCTGCAAATCTGCTCAATCTGCTCAGTGAGTTCTGGGATGAAGAGTCCAAACAAGTGCAGTTGGATGACAGCAACGAAATCGTGCAGGGATGCCTGATCACCGCAGCGGGCAAAATCGTCAACCAAGCCATCGCCAATCTAAACCAATAGCTGGACCTATAGTCAGCCCAATCCGGACCAACAGTTAGCAGGTAAATAGTATGGAAGTCGCATTTCTAACCTTTATTCTGGTTCTCGCCATTGCCCTCGGTTTCGAACTGATATCCAAAGTGCCCGCTACCCTGCACACGCCACTGATGTCGGGAGCAAATGCCATATCGGGTATCACCCTGGCAGGCGCCCTGCTTTCAGCTGGTGCCCAAAGTGAGCAGATGGCAACGATCCTTGGCACTGCAGCGGTCGCCTTTGCCACCATCAACGTGGTCGGAGGGTACCTCGTGACCGACAGAATGCTGGCCATGTTCAAGAGCAAGAGCGAGTCGGGACGATGAATATAGGACTGATTGCGAACTTCTCCTACATCGTCGCGGCGCTGCTGTTCATCGTCGGCCTCAAAATGCTGGGGTCACCGGCAACAGCCAGGCGAGGCAACTGGCTCTCTTCGGTCGGCATGTTGATCGCCGTCACAGCGGGCTTGTTCAACAAAGGCATCGTCACCTACGACTGGATCATCATCGGCATGCTCATCGGTGCCGTCATCGGTGCTACCGCCGCCAGACTGGTCGCCATGACCAGCATGCCGGAGATGGTGGCGCTGTTTAATGGCTTCGGCGGCATCGCCAGCTTGTTGGTGGGTTGGGCAGCACTGTTTGGGGCGACGGTGACCGAGTTCACAGTGATTACAATCTGTCTCGCCATGTTGATCGGCGGGCTCACCTTCACCGGCAGCCTGGTCGCTTTTGCTAAGTTGGCCGAAGTGATCAACAGCAAGGCCTATGTATTCGCAGGACAAAGATTCTTCAACGCCCTGCTGCTGGCGGCCATCATCGCGGCAGCAGTCATGGTCTATTTGGATCCTGCCGTAGATTCCGAGTATCTATATGCCCTGATCGGCCTATCCCTGCTGTTCGGCATCATGGTCGTCATCCCCATCGGTGGCGCTGACATGCCGGTGGTGATCTCTCTCCTCAACAGCTATTCCGGCATTGCCGCCTGTGCGGCAGGATTCGCCATCAACAACAATATCCTCATCGTGGCCGGTTCGCTGGTGGGCGCAAGCGGAATCATCCTGACAAAGATCATGTGCAAAGCGATGAATCGGTCCCTCGCCAACGTTCTGTTCAGCGGCTTCGGTGCTGTTAAGACCGGTAAGGAGATCGAGGGTGAAGTCAAGGCCATCAATGTGGAAGATGCCTACTACATACTGGAGGCCGCCACCAATGTCTCCTTCGTGCCGGGATACGGCATGGCCGTCGCTCAAGCCCAACACGTGGTAAAGGAACTGGGAAAGATTCTGGAAGCCAACGGCTGCGAGGTGAGCTACGCGATTCATCCTGTTGCGGGGCGGATGCCGGGCCACATGAATGTATTGTTAGCGGAAGCGGATGTACCCTATGAGCAACTGCTGGAGATGGACGAGATCAACCCACGCATAGAAACGGTCGATGTCGCCATCGTGATCGGCGCCAACGACGTGGTCAATCCCAGCGCACGAACGGACGAGGACAGCCCCATCTACGGCATGCCCATCATCGATGTAGACAGAGCCAGAACCGTCTTTGTCCTGAAACGATCCATGGCATCCGGGTTCGCCGGTGTACCCAATCCGCTGTTCTTCGGCGAGAACACGCGCATGCTGTTCGGTGACGCCAAGGAGTCTATCTCAGGTGTGATTGCAGAATTCTCCTGATCCGAAATAACAAATCCTTGAAGGGGCACAACATGGTCGATGCGAGTTTTATTGCGGATACACCTGAAGAGTTGGGCATCAATCCAACGAAACTAGAAGAACTACTAAGCCGTGTCAGACAGGAGGTCGACGAGGGCCTGCTCCCTTCCGCTCAGATCGCCATCGGCAGAAACGGTAGGCTGGCAGCTTTCGAGACGTACGGTGACGCAAGCGACGATTCTCTCTATTGTGTCTTTTCGTCCACCAAAGCGATCACCTCCACCGCCGCCTGGCTGCTGATTCAGGAGGGCAAGCTGGATGTGGAGGAACTGGTCAAGGATATCGTTCCTGAATTCGGCACCAATGGCAAAGAGGTCATTCGGGTGGAGCAACTGTTCACGCACACGGCCGGATTTCCCAGTGCACCGTTCAGATCTACCGATTGGAATGATCGAGACACCAGGCTGTCTAGGTTCAGTAGCTGGCGACTCAACTGGGAACCAGGTTCCCGCTTCGAATACCACCCCACCTCCTCCATGTGGGTGATCGCCGAAATTATCGAACGAAGATCCGGATCGACGTTTACCAATTTCGTCAGAGAGCGGATCGCCGTTCCTTTGGGGCTGACTGATCTCTGGGTTGGACTGCCGCCGGAACATCATGCCCGCGTCATGGACGTAGTGCATGTGGGAGACGGCCTTACCTCGGACGACTACCAGCGAATGGGTATACCGGAACCCCCGGTAACGGAAGTGACTGAAGATGCGCTAACGAGTTTTAACCAGAGCGACATCAGACAGGTCGGCGTACCGGGTGGTGGTGGCATTATGACAGCAGCGGAACTGGCCCTACTCTATCAGGCGCTGATCAACGACGGTAAGGCGCTGGACGGAACACAGATCTGGTCGCCGGAAATCATCAAGTTCGGTACGACCATCAGGTCCGGTGATTTAACGGACCTCCTCTATCACAAACGATGCAACCGGGCGCTAGGTTTAATCATTTCAGGTGATGACGATCGCAATTACCGCGGCTTTGGTCACACTAATTCCTCTTCCGCATTTGGTCACGGAGGCGCCGGCGGACAGATCGCTTGGGGGGATCCTGAAACCGGAATCAGCATCGGTTACTGCACCAACGGTCACGATCGAAACGGTCTTCGCGTTGGACGCAGAGGAGTGAGTATTTCAAGTCGCGCCGCAGTTGTGGCCTCTGGCCTCTAACGGTGATCATCGCGGCAAGGGAGAATCCTGAAACGGTTCAGGAAAACCACCCACAGTCGTCTACGACCTGGATCGGAGAAGCCCGTCAACTGTTGCTGCAGACAGCGTGTCTACATCCCCGTCTCGTTCGAGGAACGGTAGAGCGTCTGCTTTTACCTCATCCCAGTCCAGAGGCAGCAGATGGTCTCGCAGGACCGTCGACCAGTTCCTCTCCGTAATCGGAAGCTTGCCTTCCCATCCGGTCTGCGATAGCGCTGCGTTCAGGAGCGCCAGGTTCGGTGGCGGCCAGTCTCGATCGGCCAAATACCAGATTATGTCGTAGACATCCCGACCCTTTGCCCAGCCTCGACTCAGCAGGGCATGCATCTTCCCGGCCAGCAGCGACGCCTTGTCATGGTGATGGATATTCAGCGTCACATGACGGCGCACGAGGGTGGTTTCAGTCACAGCACCGGCTGGGGGGTTGGTGTCAACTTCGACCTTGATCGACAGCACCTGTGATGGGTGCGGCGATAGTCCAACCTGGTATGGCAAGCCGGCGAACCTGACGAAGGCCGACTCTACAGCCCCGGCCCGTTTCTTGACTTTCACGCCCACTTCGTACCCCTCGGCCTCGAAAACCGACTGGGCCCGTAGCAATGCTGCACGAAAGCCCGCGTTCCGATCCTGGGCGGGCGTCAGGGCCAAGAAATCCAAATCCTCTGAGAAACGTGGGATGGAATACAGAAACCTGAGAGCCGTGCCGCCGACGAACGCCCACCGAGTGAACACACCGTCATCCTGGAACCCCTGCAGCATTCGGGCCTGCAGGTACTCTCGGGCAAGCCTCTCCTTCAGCTCCTCGCGTGGTGCGCCGTCGATCAGTCTTTGCAGATGGTCTTTCATAGGTCCTCGTAGTCTTCCTCATCGCGAAGGGCACTCAAGATCTTGACGGAACGGCGGACCTTCGGCTTACCCATCCGGGCAGCGAATTCTTCAAGGACATCCAGCCGAATGGGCTCCAAGTTCTGGAGCCGCAGTTCCAGCAAGTAGGACCGTCTGTCAGCTCCGGGAGTCAGATACACGAGGTCCAGCAGCGCCTTCTCCGGTGCTGCAACGAACGCGCTCTGGCCAGGTCCCACCTCCACCAGCTCGTACCCGAAGAAGCATGTGGCTTTAACATGCCGAAAAACGAATCTGCCGGTCGAACTGTGTAGATGCTCGCTTCGTCGCGTTGTGACGCTGGTAACAACGGGAACCGCTTCAGGGATCATTGCGTGGTAGGCCAATGCGGAATGCAGGCTGACGTACGCTCCCCTTCGCAAGGCGTTCGCAATCACGAAGGGGTGTGGCTCCTTCCTGCGAAACGGTGGCGCGAGTGCGTAGACGCCCCGCCTGAGTTGCACGAGCTTTCCTGCCCGGGTCCAGCGCGTCAACTGGAGGTGCAGAGCCGCATCCGTCACATTGCCAACCTTCAGCAACGCCGCGTGGAATACGGGTTCACCGCCAACGATCCCCATGAGCTCTTCGAATTTCACAGCAATAAAATATCATATATGATAATTTACTGCAACAGAATGAGCAAAACCTTACCGTAACGCCGCAACGGCTTGTCGACCAGGAAGCCGTGCATACCCTACTCCCGTCCTACGGCTGGAAAACCACGCTTCTTCGGCCTTCAAGCAAGAAAAACGGGTATGTCGAGTCGGCCGGCAGCCCGTCTCAGATGATGATCAAGTGACGAAATTGGCAGCCCGGTTCGCATCGATAGCTCCAGGTATGCCGCATCGTAACTTGTCAGATTGCACGATCGTGCCACAGCAACGGTTCGACTGAACGCTTGCGTCGACGTGCGTGTGTCCGCCCTTATTGTCAACGCCTCCAACTGTTCAATGAATCGCTCCGATTCGATTGCATGTATACGGTGTTCTCTTTCCGCACCAAGTAGGACATTGCTTACTTCCAGGTACCACAGTGACGGCACAATAGCCTCGACCTCGTCGAGGCGCTCCAAGACCCGCCATGCATACTGCTGATCCCTGGCTCTGTCAGACTCGAGAATCCACCGCATGGTAACCGAAGCATCGAGGACAAAGCCGGTCATCGCCGTCCCTTATCCTTCATCGCCTTCAATTCATCCGTCGTGACACGGTATCTTCCGGCAGCCTCACGGATGTTGTGGATAGCGTTCTTCGCAAGCTGCTTTTCGGCTGCACGGCTCGGCACCAGGTCGGCTATGGGTCTGCCTCTATTTGTGATCGTGAAACTCTCGCCTCTTTCAACCCTTCTCAGGATCTCAGGGAGTTTGGTTTTTGCATCGTACGAACCGATTTCCGTAGCCATGGAGCATTACCTGAATAGACCACTGACCTGGTCTATTCTAGTCGAACCAGACCAGAATACAAGTCTGAGGAGGGTAATTCTGGTCACAACTGTGCTGTGTCGATGGCACGAAAATGATAAAAGGAGACGTTCTGCGAATGCTAAAAATGAGCAACCAGGTTTATGAATGCACCACCAACACCGACGTCCACGTCGACTCCGGCATCATCTTCATCTACGTTTAAGCTGAACTTGCGGTAACCAGCTTCTATACCAAACTCTGGAAAGATAAAGGACGACGTCTCCCAACCGATCTTGACGGAATAGTCCGCCAGCTTACTGCCGCTGTAAGAGATTACATTTGCATCAGCACCCAGGAAGACACCGGAAAATGGAAGTCCAACTCTGCCCGCCACATAGACCATCGGCAGGACCTCATCAACACTCTCTTTGACCTGCTCAATCTGCATTTGACCACTGAATTTCCGTGCTGTCAGTCCGATATCGAAATCGAATCCCGTATCCCATATCTCGTAATACAGGGTGAGATCGGTAAAGGTAAGGTCCAGATCAGCAGCTACATTCTGGCTGGCGGTGAAGGGGCTTCCTTCAAACAGGAAGTCAACGCTGACGACACCCGAGCCCGAATCCTGCAGCGATGTTCTGGCTACCCTGATATTGGGAAGCAGCGGCACCGGATGCTCAAGTGCGACGTAAAGATAATTAGCCGAATCGCTGCTGATGCCAAGTTCATCCTCAACATCCACGTCAGACACGACATCACCGGTGAAGTCGCCATTCCACATTCCTCCGCCGGCAAAGATGCCTACAAAATCTGCCATGGATGGCATAGGCACCAGAATGAGTGCAATACCTATTAGACTGACAACTGACTTTATTCGCATACCTTGCTTCCTTATCTAGGCTGACCAACAGTGCGGAAATCATACACGAATAGAAAAAATGTGGATAGATTCAAACCTTATCAGCTCCCGCAACGTCCTTAGTAACGTGTTTTAAATAGCAATTGGGAAACCGCGCCATGATGCAGATGAGGGGCATAACCAAAATCTACCGCACCGACACAGTGGAAACCCACGCGCTGACAGAGCTCAGTTTGAACATCGATGCGGGTGAGTTCGTGGCCGTGACCGGGCCGTCCGGATCGGGCAAGACCACGTTCTTGAATATCGCCGGTCTGCTGGAGAGCTTTGAGAGCGGTACCTACCATCTGGGTGACCAGGATGTCAGTCAGCTCAGAGACCGAGACCGCTCGCGCATAAGGAACGAGAAGATCGGCTTTATATTCCAAAGCTTCAACCTGATTCCGGACCTGAATCTGTTCGATAACGTGGACGTTCCTCTGCGCTACCGAGGCTTCAACAGCAAGCAGCGCAGGGATCGGATCGAACAGGCATTGCATACCGTCGGTCTGCACAGCAGAACCAAACACCTGCCCTCACAACTGTCCGGTGGCCAACAGCAACGCGTCGCCATTGCCCGAGCACTTGCCGGGGATCCCCTCTTCCTGCTGGCGGATGAACCGACCGGCAACCTGGATACCACCATGGCTGGACAGGTGTTGGACCTGCTCGAGCAGATCAACGAAGATGGCACCACCGTGGTGATGGTGACTCACGATGCGGAGCTGGCAGCCAGAGCGAGAAGCAACATCCATCTGCTGGATGGACGAGTCAGAAGTGATCCCACACACAATCCTAGCGAGGTCGCGGCATAGGGCGTAACGACCGGGACTTCCGGCATGTTCAGCTATAACATTTGGAATGCGCTTCGCAGTATGCGCCGCAACCCGATACTCACCAGTCTGATGATCGCTGCCATCGCAGTGGGCATCGGGGTGAGTATGAGTATGTTGTCGGTCTATCACATCCTGGCCAGCAACCCAATTCCCGACAAGAGCGATCAGCTCTTTCGCGTAACCCTGGACACTTGGGGTCCTTTGCGGGCATGGGATGAGAACGATCTCACCAACACGCCCACGCAGGTGACCTATCGTGATGCCACTGCGCTGATGGATGCAGCACCGGCAAGCCGTCAGTCGGCCATGTTCGAAACGGGGCTGGTGGTGGAGCCGGACGACGCGGAGCAGATACCTTTCGAAGCGCGGGCGCGCGCTGCATACAGCGATTTCTTCTACCTGTTCAACGTACCATTTCTCTACGGCGGCCCTTGGGACAAACTGGCAGATGATGAGGGGGCTCAGGTGGTCGTGCTGACACCGGAAATCAATAACAAGCTGTTCGGCGGCGAAGACAGCGTCGGCGAGAAGATCCTGATGAGCGACCGCTACTTTACCGTGACCGGGGTCATCGACCGCTGGGAGCCGATGCCCCGCTTTTACGACACCATCAACTCACCCATCCAGCAGGTCAATGAGATCTTCATTCCCTTCACCCTGACGCCGCGCATGGAACTGTGGTCCTTTGCCAGCAGCTCCAACTGGAAGGCGGAGAAGATTCAGAGCCACGCAGACTGGCTCAGTTCCGAAGCAATCTGGATTCAGTATTGGGCTGAGCTCAAAACCGAACAGGAGATACAGGCCTACCAGGACCACCTGGACAATTATGCCAGGGAACAGAAGAAGGTCGGTCGTTTTCAACGCCCGATCAACAACAGGATCTTCAACGTAACCGACTGGCTCGAATACAGGGAAGTCGTGCCCAATGAGGTCAAGGTGCTGGTGGCGCTCGGTTTTCTGTTCCTGGTGGTGTGTCTGCTGAGCAGCGTCGGCCTGTTGCTCACCAAGTTTGACGGCAGATCGGTAGAGGTCTGTCTACGCAGGGCACTGGGTGCGACCCGGACGACATTACTCGGACAACACCTGATGGAAGTGGCCGTGATCGGGTTGGTGGGTGGAGTATTCGGTATTGGCCTGACCCATCTGTGCCTGCTGGCGATAGGCGCCATGCTCAGCCAGGCACCCGATTACATGCTGCAGATGGACTGGCAGATGGTGTCAGCGGCCTTCGCGGTGGCGATCATCACCAGCGTGATGGCAGGACTGTTTCCGGCCTGGCGAAGCTGCATGACAGCCCCCGCCCAGGCTCTGAAAACGCAATAGAAGGTGAACGCGCCATGGAACTGAGACCCATCGTCAGCGCCTTGATGAGACACAAGACAGGCACCTTTCTCGTTGCCCTGCAGATCGCGGTCACTCTTGCCATCATCGTCAATGGTCTCTTCATCATCAATCAGCGCGTTGAAAAGATCAATCGGCCTTACGGCATCGACGTCGACACGATCATCGCCGTGTCGGTGAGGGGATTTGGCAAAGACTTCGATTTCGGGGCTAGTTTGCGGGAGGATATGGAGCTGCTGCGGAATCTTCCGGATGTGGTGTCGGCAACTTCGATCAATCAGATTCCCCTCAGTGGATCCGGCTCGAGCTCCGGCTTCAGATCAGTTCCCGATGAGACTACTACATCCACACCTGCGACCATATACAGAACGGATGAGTATGGCCTCACCACCCTCGCAACGGCACTGATCGCAGGAAGAGACTTCTATCCTGAAGAGGTGGAGTACGCGGTCCCCGATCAGCCCGGGCGGGAAACGCCACCCGTAGTCATCGTAACCAAAGCACTCGCAGACAAACTGTATCCTGACGGTGACGCCTTGGGAAAACCGCTCTACTGGCCATCCATGGAACCCTCAACCATTGTCGGCATCATCGGGCACATGATGGGATCCTGGCCTGACTGGAATCACATCAACAATAGTGTGTTCCAACCGCGCACACGTAACAACTTCCGCTACCTGATCAAGACTGAACCGGGCACCAGGGACTCGATGGTACCGGTTATCGAAGAGAAGCTGGCCGAGCTGAACCGCAAGCGTCTGATCAGGAGCGTAACCACCCACGAGGATATCGTCACCAGAACCTACGAGGCGGATCGGGCGATGGCCAATATTCTGATCGCCATCGTCGTGAGAGGTGGTCCGGTATTCCTGGACACGAATCTATGGAAGATAAG
>CEPV01080597.1_pt1 | contig 47866 bp, 36 predicted proteins | sample 530451 | NCBI WGS metagenome assembly CEPV01 (sample SAMEA2620097, study PRJEB7988) | marine metagenome | isolation source: saline water (ENVO:00002010), including
CAGGCGGCCAAGCGTGCCCTTGACGAGGGAGACACGTTCTACTGCCACACGCGCGGTACGCAGGATTTCAGAGATGCGATCAAGCGTTATCTGGACGGCCTGTACGACCTGAACCTTGATCCCGATCGAATATCGGTGCCGGGCTCTGCAATGCTCGGTATCACAATCGCCGCACAGATGGCACTGACAACTGGCAGCCACGCACTCGTCGTCAGTCCCAACTGGCCCAACATAGAAAATGTATACCGGGTCACCGGAGCAGAGGTGAGTTTTGTTCGGCAGCGCGAAGATCGTAATGCATGGACCTTGAGTGCCAGGGAGATCATCGATGCCGTCAAGGTCACTACCGGCTCCATCTACGTGAATTCGCCCTGCAATCCCACCGGGTGGGTCATGTCCGCCGACGATCAAGCTGAGCTGCTTGAGTTCTGCCGCAAGCGGCAGATATTGATAATCGCTGACGAGGTATATCATCGGCTGGTCTACGATGGGAACAGCGCTCCCTCGTTCGTCACTATTGCTCGTGACGACGATCCCGTTGTAATCGTCAACGGGTTGTCAAAGGCGTGGGCGATGACCGGCTGGCGCGTCGGATGGGTGGTGGCGCCGAGCCGCACTGCCCGTCATTGGGCGATCCTCTCGGAGTGTTTCAATACCGGCGCGGCCGCGTTCGTTCAGCCTGCGGGCATCGCAGCGCTCGGCGAGGGTGAGCAGGTGGTGGACGATCTCAGAACCCTATATCTACGGGGCAGGGAACTCGTGATGCAGATTCTGTCCGATCACCCCGCCATCGATCTAAGTGAACCCGTGGGTTCCTTCTACGCGTTTCCCCGCGTGCGGGGGCTGAAGGATAGCTATGAATTCGCCAAGGGGGTACTGGCGGAAGAGCGTGTCGGCATTGCTCCGGGATACACGTTTGGTCCCGGCAATGAAGCCTACTTCCGGATCTGCTTTGCCCAGTCGCATGATCGGCTGCGACAGGGACTCGAAGGTGTCATTCGATATATCGATAGGCACGCAGGTGAACTGGCCTGAACGAGGAGCGCGACGAGGGGTTAGTAGGGTGCTGGTGTTGCGCGCCGTTTTTGCTTATGCTCGACATCGATTGACTTGCGCAACTGTTCAGGGATAACGGCCTGGATGATCGAGCCTATGTGGACGTGCTCAATACCACGTCTATCCAGACATCCCTTGATCGACTCACTAACAGACTTGGGGTGGTCGCAGATCAGGAGCCAATTGTCAGCAAAGGCTGAATATGTCGGTGCTGCCTAAAGTTCATGAACGATGCAAGATTTAGCGTTAGGGATATTCAAATGAGCTCACGACCCAGGCATTACTTCACTGTTTGTTTACTGCTCTTGGCACTCAATTCGGCACAGGCTATCAGCGCCACAGAGGACACCGTCTACAAGACACCTACTTGAGGATGCTGTACAACTTGGGTGGGTCACCTGAGAGATAACGGAATCGAAGTCACGACAAGAGATGTTGGGGATATCGCTGCAGTTACTTCACGCCTGAAAATTCCAGCAACGCTTGCATCCTGCCATGTGGCAGTTATAGATGGCTACGTTTTCGAGGGGCATATCCCGGCCGATGTAATCCGTAGATTCCTGAAAGAGAAACCAGATGCTCGGGGGCTTGTCGTACCAGGTATGCCAATGGGTTCTCCCGGGATGGAAGGACCACGTAAGGAGCCTTACATCGTCTACATTGTCGATCAAGACGGCAGGAAAGCGATCTATTCAAGGCACTGATCTGAAGATTTCCTTGACCTGGCACTCCCTGCAGACAGTCATCGAGCCTCTTCACGATATCCAAAAAAATGTGATTGACACATATACCCTACCCCTGTAGGGTATATGTGCATTACACGAACAGGCGGCAAAGAACATGCATCCAAGTCACGAAGAGCAGTTGGTGAGACTGAACAAAATAGACGGCCAGGTAAAGGGTATCAAGAAGATGATAGTGGACCGCCGCTATTGTGTTGACATCATGACCCAAATCAAAGCGGTCACGTCGGCTCTCGGTAGAGTTGAACAGGAGATTCTAAAGACACACATTCAAAGCTGTTTGAAGAGTGCGGTTTCATCGAAAGAACCGGACGACGTCAGAGAGAAGATCGAAGAAGTAATGGAGCTCTTAAGCAAGCGCATTTAGGCGTTCAGTATTTTCTGTTGGGCAAAACCATGGGCCTCGAAACACAAACGTTAGACATCCGTGATATGAGCTGTGCTGCTTGCGTCCGCAGGGTTGAGCTGGCCATCGGCAAGCTGCCGGGTGTGGCGACGTGCAACGTCAACCTTGCGACCGAACAAGCACAGGTCGTGTTCGACAAGGACGAAACCAGCATCGAGACTGTCATCGAGGCAAGTGTTGCTGCGGGCTATCCGGCCGAACTCCCCATCGACCGATCGACACTGACCGTTTCGATCAGTGGCATGACGTGCGCCTCGTGCGTGGGCAGGGCGGAAAATGCGTTGCGGGAATTGGATGGGGTCGAGTCGGCAGCAGTCAATCTCGCTACGGAAAGGGCCCGTATAGTCTACGCTTCGGCATCGACGAATCTTACCCAGATCAGGAAGGCGGTAAACGAAGCAGGTTACGACGTTGTGGACGTGACCATCGAAAACGCTGCAGACGAAGACGAACGCAAGGTGCGGGAACTGGTTGATCAGCGCAACGACCTCATTCTGGCACTGGTCTTTGCCATTCCCTTGATTGCAGTGGCCATGGCGGAGATGGTGGGCATTTCCCTGCCGGAGATCATCAGTCCGACGCACAATCCGCAGAATTTCGCCTTGATGCAGTTAGTGCTGGTGCTGCCCATAGTCTTTGCGGGTTTTCATTTCTATACGAACGGTTTCAAGGCACTGTTGCATCGCAATCCCAACATGGACTCACTCATAGCCGTAGGAACAGGTGCAGCGATAGGATATAGCACTTGGAATACCTTGGCTGTGTTACAGGGCGACGCCCAAGCGGTCATGTTTCTGTATTTTGAAACCGCAGGCGTGATCATTGCGCTGGTAAAGGTCGGCAAGTATTTGGAGTCGGTCAGCAAGGGCAAGACATCCCAGGCAGTGAAAACGCTAATGGGATTGCAGCCAAAGACGGCTACCGTCAAACGAAACGGCGACTATGTGCAGATTGCGGTCGCTGAAGTGGAAGTGGGCGACATTCTCTTGACCAAGCCGGGCGAGAAGATTGCCGTCGATGGCGTCGTCGTGGAGGGCAGAACTGCGGTAGACGAATCCATGCTCACGGGAGAGAGCCTTCCCGTCGATAAAGCTGTGGGCGACCCCGTGACCGGTGCGAGCGTCAACCAAAACGGGACGATTTCATACAGAGCGGACAGGATTGGCAAAGACACGGCGTTGGCTCGCATCATTAGTCTGGTGGAGGAAGCCCAGGGCAACAAGGCACCCATCGCGCGCTTGGCCGACGTGATAGCCGGTTATTTCGTCCCGGTGGTGATGGTCATTGCGATTGTCTGCGGATTGGCATGGTTTCTAGCCGGCATGCCACTGGCCTTTGCGCTCAAGATCTTCATTTCCGTGTTGGTGATCGCCTGCCCCTGCGCTTTGGGATTGGCAACGCCCACGGCAATCATGGTCGGGACCGGTAGAGGCGCTGCCTTGGGCATTCTCATCAAGGGCGGCGAACCGTTGGAAATCGCCGGGCGAATCCGAAACATCGTCTTCGATAAGACCGGTACCATTACCGAAGGGAAGCCCAAGGCAACCGACATCATGCCTTTGGGTTCGATCGGTGAGAACGACCTTCTGCAGCTGGCTGCATCCGCAGAGATCGGCTCGGAACACGCCTTGGGAGCGGCGATCGTAGCGGAAGGTAAAGACAGGGAACTCAAACTCTTACAGGCCACTGACTTTCAGGCCAAGCCGGGTCTGGGTATTACAGTGGAACTGGACGGCAGGCAGGTAGCGCTCGGGAACCTGAAACTGATGCAGCACCTGGACGTTCTGTCGGCAGACCTTGCAGAAGCGCAAAGGCTTTCCAGCGAGGGAAAAACACCCATGTACGTTGCGGTGGACGGAACGGTGGAGGGAATAATCGCAGTGGCGGACACGGTCAAACCCGATAGCGCAGCAGCCATCTCCAGGTTGCAGGCCATGGGCATTAAGACCGTCATGTTGACGGGAGACAATCCGCAAGCCGCGCAGGCGATTGCGAGGCAAGTCGGTATCGATGAAGTCATAGCGGAAGTCTTGCCCGGTGACAAGGCGGAACAGATCAGACAACTTCAGCTGAAGGGTGAAAGGACCGCCATGGTCGGGGACGGTATCAATGACGCACCCGCATTGGCACGTGCTGATCTTGGTATTGCCATCGGATCGGGAACGGACGTCGCGATGGAATCGGCCCAGATCGTGTTGATGAAGAACAGCCTGTCCGGTGTCGTTACTGCGATTGAACTGAGCCAGGCGACCTTGCGCAACATCAAACAGAACTTGTTCTGGGCTTTCGCCTACAATTCGGCAGGAATCCCTGTAGCCGGGGGCCTGCTTTATATATTCGGCGGCCCCACGTTGAATCCCATGTTCGCGGCAGCGGCCATGGCCATGAGTTCGGTCTCCGTCGTAAGCAACGCGTTGCGGCTGCGCAACTTCAAGACCGCTGAAGACGCTGGCGTCTTCAGTCCCATTCCAATACCACCATCGAGGGTTAACAACATGAAGTCTGAGATTTCCATTGAGGGCATGACCTGCATGCACTGTGTAAAGAACGTCACTGACACGTTAGACGGGTTGGATGAAGTCATTTCGACTGAAGTCAGCCTAGAGCAAAACAGCGCGGTGATCGAGACGGCGCAGACACCGGACGAAGCGACCATCACCAGTGTCATCACTGACGCCGGTTACTCGGTCACCGCAATCAGGGCGCTATGACCTACCAACACTGGCTGTGAACGGTGTTGCCTACTTGCATCTTCATCTGTTGCTCCTCGTCGCACTGGGTTGACGCTATGTCTAGCTGAGAGAAGCTGCGCCTAGCCCTTCTTGCGAAGCAGACACTTGACTGATGTCGTCGTGTTTGAATCTTTCCTGGACTTGCAGAACCATGCCGTAGATCACCGGCAACACGAGTAAGCTCAAAAGCGTTACAGTAATCATGCCCCCAACCATGGGTGCTGCGATGCGTTGCATAACCTCGGACCCTGTGCCACTGCCCCACATGATGGGCAACAGGCCCGCGATGATCGCGGTGGCGGTCATGGCTATGGGACGAACTCGTTCAGCGGTGCCGGCATGCACGGCGGTCATGATCTCTTCGGGCGTTAGCTTGATGCGGGCTGTTCTTTCCTGCCCGCCACTGTCAGCCTCTTCTGCTCTATCGTGACGCTTGCGTGCCAGCGCCTGGTCGATAAAGGTCAGCACCAGCACGCCGATCTCCGCTGCGACGCCCGCGAGGGCGATGAATCCGACTCCCACGGCAACCGACAGGTTGAATTCCAACAGGTAAACCAACCAAAAGCCGCCGATCAACCCAAATGGAATGGAGAGCATCACCACCAAGGGAGCGGTCACATTGCGGAAGTTGAAATAGAGCAACAGGTATATCACCAAGAGGGTGGCGGGAACGACGATACGCAGTCGCGCGGCCGCCCGTTCCATGTATTCAAACTGACCTGACCAGACCAGCGTGTAGCCGGGGGGAACAGTTACCTGGCCGGCCACCACCCGTTTGGCTTGCGCCACAAAACCCCCTATATCGGAGGTCTTGATGTCGACATAGACCCAGGCATTTGGGCGGGAGTTCTCGCTCTTGATGACGGGAGGGCCGCGACGCAATTGCAGATCCGCCACTAGCGACAACGGAATCTGGGCGCCGGCAGGTGTGGGGATCAACACCCTCTTCAGAGCGTCGAGGTTGTCGCGCAGTTCTCGGGGATAGCGCAGATTCACCGGATAGCGTTCCAACCCTTCTACCGTCCGTGCTACGTTCATACCGCCGATGGCGCTCTGGATAACGTCCTGCACATCACCCGTAGTGAGCCCATAACGCGCTGCTTCCTCACGATGAATATCGAAGTCGAGGAAATATCCGCCCGCGGCTTTGTCGCCGAAGGCCGAGAGGGTATCGGGCAATTGCTTCACGGCCTGCTCGACGTCGCCGGCGACTTTTTCCAGCACCTTTAAGTCAGGCCCGCTCACTTTGATGCCGATGGGTGTCTTAATGCCGGTGGAAAGCATGTCGATACGGGTCTTGATCGGCATCGTCCAGGCGTTGGCAAGTCCGGGGAACTGAATCGCTGCATCCATCTCGTTCATGATCTGCTTGATGGTCTTGTCCGGGTCAGGCCACTCCTCTTTGGGTTTGAGACGAACCGTGGTCTCGAGCATTGCCAAGGGTGCCGGATCTGTCGCGGTCTCGGCCCGGCCAACTTTGCCGAACACGCTCCGGACTTCGGCAAAGGATGCGATGATCTTGTCTGTCTGCTGCAGGATCTCTTTCGCCTTGGTGATGGATACCCCTGGATAGGTGGTCGGCATATAGAGGATGTCACCCTCGTTCAAGGGTGGCATGAACTCACTCCCCAACCTGCTGAGTGGATAGACCGTGGCTGTCAGCAACAGTAACGCTAAGGCGAGCGTCAACCAACGACGTTGAATGGCGAGATTCAGTGACGGTTCGTGGATAAAGTGAAGAAAACGATTCACGGGGCTCGATGACTCGGATGGAATCTTGCCACGAACGAAATACCCCATCAGCACGGGTACTAAAGTGATAGCCAGCATCGCCGCGGCCGCCATTGCATAGGTTTTGGTGTAGGCCAAAGGTGAAAACAGTCTGCCTTCCTGAGCCTGCAACGTGAACACGGGCAGGAACGACACGGTAATGATCAGAAGCGAGAAGAACAGTGCGGGGCCCACTTCCCGCGATGCCGATGCCACCGCTTGCCAACGTTCGGATGCGATGAGTGAACTGCCTTTCTTCGCGACGGCTTGTTCAAGGTGCTTGTGCGCGTTCTCGATCATCACGATGGCGCCATCCACCATGGCCCCTATGGCAATCGCGATACCGCCCAGGGACATGATGTTGGCGTTGATGCCCTGCCACCTCATGATGGTAAAGGCGATAAGGATGCCAATCGGTAGCGAGACAATCGCCACCAGGGCTGAGCGCGCGTGCAGCAGGAACAGAATGGCGATCAGGGCGACGACGACGAATTCTTCGATCAGCTTCTCCTTGAGATTGTCTACAGCCCGTTCGATGAGATCACCACGGTCGTAGACCGGTAGGATTTCCACACCCTCCGGCAGGCCCGATTCCAGCTCGGTCAGTCTTGCTCGCACCCTTTCAATGGTCGTTAGGGCGTTCTCGCCGTAACGCATAATGACTACACCACCGGCCACTTCGCCTTCACCGTTGAGTTCGGCCACACCACGACGCAGTTCCGGTCCGAGATGCACGTTGGCCACATCCTGCAGTCGAATTGGAGTGCCGTTGGCGTCAACGCCCACGGGGATCACGTTTAGGTCATCGATGGATTGGATGTACCCCAGGCCGCGCACCATGTATTCGGTTTCGGCCATCTCCACCAGCTTGCCACCCACATCGCTGTTGGAGCGCTGGATGGCATGCTTCACTTTCGACAGGGGGATGGCATAAGCCAACAGCGCACTTGGATCGACCTCCACCTGATACTGTTTCACATAACCGCCCACCGCGGCTACTTCGGCAACGCCTTCCACCGTCTGTAGGGGATAGCGCAGATACCAGTCCTGAATGGATCGCAATTGCGCCAGATCATGGCGACCCGTGCTGTCCACCAGGGCGTACTCATAGATCCAACCTACTCCGGTCGCGTCAGGCCCCAACGACGGCGATACGCTTTCCGGCAGGCGGCCACCGACATAGTTGAGATATTCAAGTACCCGTGATCGTGCCCAATACATGTCGGTGCCGTCTGCAAAGATGATGTAGACGAAGGATAAGCCGAAGAAGGAGTAGCCTCGCACCACCTTGGCGTTGGGCACGGCCAGCATCGCCGTGGTCAGAGGATAGGTCACCTGATCTTCAACCACTTGTGGCGCCTGTCCCGGGTACTCGGTGAAGACGATGACCTGTACATCGGACAGATCCGGAATCGCATCGAGCGGTGTGTTCTGCATCGACCATGTGCCTATGGCAATGGCAAAGACAGTAGCGAGGATGACCAGGAAGCGATTGCGCAAGGAGGCATCGATGATGTTAGTGATCATGTTGTTTCTCCTCATCTGCCGTCGCGTCAGGTTCGCTTAGGTCGACGTCATCAGCTTCACTCGTCTCGCTCGTCGGCATTGTCGCCATACCGACGTCATCACTGCCATCACCAGCGGCCATCGACTGCAACATCTTGGCGGTGGCTTCGCGCAGCTTGGACTCGGAGTCGATGAGAAATTGGCTGGAAGTCACAACCGTTTCTCCTGCAGTGATTCCTGACAGAATCTGCGTGAGTCCCCCGGCGCTAACCCCCAAGCTCACTTCCCGGGGCTCAAATAGCCCCGGTCCTGTCACCACGAATACCTGTTCGCGACTCCCCGAACGCACGATCGCTTCACTGGGAACGACCACGGCGTCTAGCTGTGGGTCCGTATAGAGGGTCACGTTGGCAAACATGCCGGGCTTGAGCGAAAGGTCGGGATTGTCGAACTCTAGGCGAACCTGCACGGTGCGACTGTTCGGATTCAGCACCGGATGTATGAAGGTGACCTTGCCATCGTAGACGTGACCAGGTTGTGCACGCACGCGCATCTCGGCACGATCGTCAATCTTCAGCCAGCTCAGTTCATCTTCGAACACATCCACGTTGACCCAGATGCGACTGAGGTCCGCGATGAGATATAGCTCGTCCTTGGGACTGACGTACTGTCCTTCTCTGGCACCGATATTCATGATCCTTCCCTGGAAGGGCGAGTGGATGTGCAACCGTTTCTTTAGCTGACGACTCTCCTCCAGTTCCTGGATCTGGTGCGCGGGCACATCAAACAGTTGCAGTCGCTGACGCGCGCTTGCCAAAATGGTTTGAGCGCTCTGTTTCATCTGTGCTGAAGCGCCCCCGCGCACAGCCTCCCAGTTGTTGAGAGCCACCAGATACTCCTGCTGTGTTGCCATCAGCTCCGGCGAGTAGATGCTGAGGAGGATGGTGTCGTTACTTACCTGAGTACCCGTCTCGTCAACCATCAGGGATTCGATCCAACCGGAAGTCTTGGGGTGCAGGCGTGCCAGGCGCTCCTCATTGAAATCGACTCGTCCCAGACTGTTCAGCATCCGTGACAGATCGCGGCGTACCGCATTCGTTGTACGAACGCCAATGTTCTGCACGGTAACTGGGTCGATCTTGACGGTACCGACGATCTCGTTACTCCCACCGCCGTCGGCATAGACGGGAATGTAATCCATGCCCATTTCATCCTGCATGAAGACCTTTGAGGTAATGACCGGATTCATGGGGTTGCGCCAGAAGAGCGGCTTTCGATTCGTTGACTGGCTTTCGCCTGCGCCCATTGTCGCCGCAGGACGTAAACCGGATACCCAATAGCCGCCGCCAAATCCTACGGCGAGGGCCGCGATCAGTGCCACGGCCATAGTCTTCCTATTCATAAACGTTCTCCTTTGCACCGACCGCGAATATCAGTCGCGCCAGCGCCTGATTGGTGGCACACAGAGCCTTCCAATACTGGGTTTCATGGTCGAACAGTATGGTTTGGCTGCGAACCATGCTGAGAAAATCGGCCTTGCCAACTTGATACGCGGCCAGCATGGCAGCCACGGTCTGACGTGCCTGCGGTAGAATCTCCTGCTGGAAAAGGCGTACCTGCTCTGTGCTGCGATGGTAGTCTGTGCTGGCTCTCCTGACTTCAGCGGCGACCCGGTTGTGTTGGTCATGTAGCTCATACTTCTGTTGCATCCATTCCGCATTGCGCTGATCGACGGCACGCTCCTGCCTTCTGGTGGTGTGGATGGGCAGATTCATGCTGAACATAACGCTGGTAAAGTCGGTCCGGCTACTGCTGTCGGGATTGGTGCCGTTGCGTACGCCATAGACTGCAGCCACTTTGAAATCAGGTGCATAGTTCTTTTTCGCCAGATCGACACGATTGCGCGCTGCGCTTATGCGACCCTGTTGTGCTGTCAGACTCGAGCGTGAGGTCTCGGCTTGCCGTTGCAGTAACTCCGTACTTACGATCGCAGGCAGTTTTTCATCCACCTCGCTAGGCAGGTATATGGGCTCTGTCGTGGGTCGATCCATCAGGGCGTTCAGACGCGACCCCTCGTTTTCCCGCATGTTCTCTGTGCGAATCGTGCTCTCGCGCAGTTTAGATAGCTCCAATTGGGCCAGCAGGATGTCCTGTTGCGGTCCCCGTCCGACTTCATAGAGTGTCTCGGCCACGCTAACGACTTCCCCGAGCAGCGTCTGGTTGTTCGTAATAACTTCCAGTGCCCGGTCCAGGTAGAAAAGGTTCCACCAGACAGTTTTAACGTCCCGGATGAGTTGCTGGCGCCGTTCCGCTGCCTCCGATCTGACGGCCTGCGCTTCGTTGTCTGCTGCGCGTGTCCGCAGCGCCAGCTTGCCGGGGTAAGGCAGCACCTGGGTTATACCTACCTGCAGCTGCGTCATGCCCTCTTCGGTGAAAGAGAAACCATCCACAGGCAGATTGACCACGTTTAGCGACAGACTTGGATCGGGCAACGTGCCTACCTGATCAGGTAATTCCGCCAGCGCCGTGGCACGTGCATCAATGGCGGCCAGGCTGGGATTGCTGGACAAGGCGTCGCTGACTGCTTGCTCCAATGTCAGCTCTTGCGCCTGCAGGTCGAGAGTTGGCAGCATCGCTGCGCCCAGTAACAGAAGGCGTAACAGCGCACGGGATCGATAGTGCATGGCATTCATTCCTCGGGAATCCCAGGTGCTTAACGAGAGTGCGCTAAGCGCCTAGAGAATTTAGCTCATCAGCGTGTATCGGCGTGCGTGACACACGCAACCAGGCGCCCAATAGGGCTATCTAGACGAGTAGGTTTCGAGGAGGTCTGATTTCGGTAGGAAGGTCAACACCTTCCCAAGAGGAGGAGGGAGAGACGTAACATGCAGCATTCGGCACATGCAGATTCATCTCCGCATCCAGAGCAACCGCGCCACAACACACGGCGCTATTGCAGCAATCGATCAGTACGTCTCTATCATGGTGATCTTGAGCGACCGACGAGTGCTCTTGAGAGACCGACGAGTGCTCGTGAGAGACCGACGAGTGATCTTGTGAGACTAACGTATGATGCGAAGTGTGGTCGACGCCGGCCATGGCATAGGAAAACGCCATCGGTTGCACCACCATGGTGACGATGAGCAGCAAAGCTAACGTGGTTCTACGTTTCAGTGCCATCGTGTCAGTATAACCGTTTGTGTGGTTGTATTACATTGGACGTTCATCGGACGAAGAAGTTGCATCCACAATGCTCTTCCGAGTCGACGGCTGCTCGAGTTCACGCCATCATACTTGCCACCTTGCTCCACACTGTATAGACGGCAAATGAGATGTAGATCACCCCCGCCATAGCGACCATGGCGATGTTAAACAGCCTGGGTCTGACACTCTTGGGCAGGTATTTGAGATTCATGTACAGCAACATGGGCACGTATCCAGCCATCGCAAAGCCGCCCAGCATCGCGCCGATGAAGAAGAAGTCCAGCACCGTCACGTCGAACGTCTCGAAAAACCAGGTGGACGTGATGCCCAGGGCAGACAGACCCAATGCGAAACCCAGGTACATGCGGTTGGCGGCGAATCGATTTGGGAATTCGAAATTGCTGTGTAGAAGATCTACCCACAGCCGTATGCCGCCATCCAATCCCGCGAGTACGCTGCTGAAAAACACGGCTATTCCGATAATGAGGAAGAGGTAACGACCAAAGGTGCCCATCGAAGCGCCCAGAATCTGCGACAAATCCCAGATGATCTGGCTTTCCTGGGGTACGATGCCGGCAGGAAAGAGCACCACCAGTGCACCGAACATAAAGAGAAACATAGTGAATGTGTTGGCGAAGAAGAAAAAGACCGCGCTGTCGACTACGACGAATCTGAACCAGTGTCGAAAACGCTTCGTGTTGCTCTCGTTGTCCTCAAACAGGTAACCCACTGCACTGTTGCCCTTTTGCGCCCCTCGTAACGGGTTCAGCAGAGCGGGGATGCGTTGGCCCATGCCAACTCCCTTGTCGCGAAGATAATAGGCGTAAAACAGATTGCCGAGACCGCCCACGCCCGCAAACACAAACGCGCCAAAGAAGCGGTTAAAGGTGAAGTCCTCGTCCAGCTTGATGTGGCCGAAATTCTGGATGCTGGAGAGCATGTTCTTTACGTCATCCCAGGTTCCTATGCTGATTGCTACAAAGAGTATGCCGGCTATTATGAAGACAACCATAAAACCAATCGTCTTCTCCACTGTGTTATAGATCTTTCGAGGCCCGAAGAGGATGGCCAGTGCTGTCATCGATACCAGCGCAGTCCAGATCCAGTCGCCGCCCGGACCGTCAACGCCGAAGAACAAGGTTCGCACCGAGGTGCCTACAGCACGGCTCATGCCCGGCAGAAAAGTGCCAGCGAACATCAGTGTCAGGAAGAAATAGACCCAGAACTTGGTAATGCGCGCGAATCCCGTAAAGGCGCTTTCTCCCGTGGCGACAGCCCAGCGGCCCACTTCAATGTTGACGAATAGCTGCACGAAGACGCCGAGGGCCGCCGCCCACATCATCTCGGTGCCGAACTTTGCCGTAATCCACGGCCACAGGATCATTTCGCCCGAGCCGAGTGCAAGACCAACCATGACCGCACCGGGTCCGGCAAGTTTCCAGAAACTTTCTTTTCGCTCCGGCATATCGGCCGTTTGCAATGCGGGAATAGGTATAGGCATTTAGCAGCTTCCTTTTATTGTTCCTGCCTGCGGCATGCGGAACTTGTTTTAGGCTACGGGGAATAAACCACACTTCCGGCAGTCGGGCAATGGGCCCGTTGCGCTTTTGATGTGCTGTGGGGGGATTCTGCGCTATCCGTCATAGACAAACTGTTGCACGATCTCCAGCAACAACATGGTGCCTTTCTTGAAAGCGTCGATATCCATCCTCTCGTTGTTGCCGTGTACGCCTCCGTAATCACCGATCGGCACGAGGGTGGGAACGAAGCCATAGCTGGTGATTCCCATTTCCCTGAACCAGTGCGAGTCGGTAAAGCCGGCGGACATGCTGGGTACCAGCAGAGCATCCGGGTGGTGCCGTCCGATGACCCGTGCAACGATTTCGTAAAGGGGAGTATTCGTGGGTGATACGGCAGGTCTGAAAGCCAGTATGGGCGTGATTTCGATGTCCGGCTCATTCAGCGTGGCTTTGAGAATCTCGATAAACTCGTCCTTGTCCTGATCGGGCAGCAGACGGCAGTCGATTTCAGCCCAGGCTTCCGGTGGCACTACGTTGATCTTGTTGCTGGCTCCAAGGCGAGTGATTGAACAGGAATTGCGCAGTCGTGCCGCCAGGCCCGGGTTTTCCAGCTGTAGTCGTAGCAGAAAGTTGCGATCCTTGACGGCGCTTTCCATGTCACTGAACTTCTGCTTTAAGTAGGCGGTTTGCATATTGGCGATTGAGCCGAGATAGTTATTCATCACAGGAATTACTCGGGGCTCGAAGCGAGCATTGTCGAGGCGACTGAGCGCACGCAGTAGTTTAGTGACCGACGTCTCCACTTGAGGGGTGGACCCGTGACCCGGGTTGCCGGTCGCGGTGAGTTTTAGCCAAAAGGGAATCTTCTCGGTTACGCCAACAGTGAATATGGGGCGGTTGTTGGCGAAACCACCACCACCCCCTTCGTTGAGTAGGTAACCCACGCCTTCGAAGATTTCCGCATGTTCCTTTGCCAGGTAGGCCGCGCCGAAGTTACCGCCGGCTTCCTCATCTGCCGTCGCGACGAAGATAACGTCCCGGTTGAGGGATTGTCCCGACCTATGCAGGGCTAGGAACGCCTGCAACTGGAGAATTCCAGTCCCTTTCATGTCGAGCGCGCCGCGCCCGTAGATCTTGCCGTCTCGCTCGGCACCGGAGAGAGGATCTTCAAGCCAGTAACTTGCATCTGCCGGAACGACATCCATGTGGTTTAGGAGAACGAGAGCCGGTTTGTCGCCGCCCTTGAGCCGCGCCCAGATATTACCGCGGGTGGGAGCGGCTTCTGCCGTCTTGTAGCGGATGCCCTCCTCTTTGAAAATGTCAGCGAAGAACGACACACCTCTGTCTTCGTTGCCGGGCGGATTGGTGGTATCGACCTGCAGGTATCGAATCAAGGTCCGTACACCTTCGTCAGCCAGTTGAGTACCGCCTAAGTCGGCGGCAGATGTGATCGATGGTAGGAGGGAAAAGATGATGCATCCGATTCGTCGCTGAAGATTCATGTGCAGTTCTCGTCGTGGGTGTACCTAATACGATGTCGCGCGGCGGGGATTGTACCAGCATGCGAACTTTCTTTGACAGCCTTTGCCATGCGGTACTTCACAAAATGGCTCATAATGGGGTCGGCTACCATAAGGATAGTGCTCAATGAAGCAAGCCATGTCAGCCATTGAAGAGTCAATCGTAGAAATCGACGCTGCTCTGACGGAAGATCGCTATCGACCCGGCGCCTGGCAACGGCTCGTTGAAAAAGTAAGACTGCTACCGGTTGCCCAGAGGGTAGAACTTGAGGAGCGTATCTCATCCCTTGGCAACAAACTGCACAAGCGTCACGGATTTCCTCAGTTGGGATTTCCGCAAGCGCTTGCAGGGGAGATACTTCTGTTTGCAGCTGGTCTTGCCGTGTTACTGACCGGTAGCGACTCGTTGGTAGTGGCGGCTATCGGTGTGGGATCCCTTCTCCTCAGCGCTCAGCCCCTAATCAAAATCGTTGTCGGCCTGCTTCTCGGAGTCCGCTATGCCTATGCTTATCTGTGGTATATAGAACCTCGCTTCAAGATGCAGTATGGCTCGTATCTGACAACTGCCCCGCTTGGGCGCGTAACGTTGCACCTGGCCGGGAGTTTGGGAACACCGTTGGCGTTGCTGGTGGGATTTGCCAGCCTGCGTGATGATTTCAGTGCTTTGTCTCGTATCTGCTGGGATTTCTTCTGGATCATGCTGCTCATACAGATCATCTCTTTTGTTGCCGAGTGGCTTGGCTGGGGCAAAGTCGGTTCGCTTCGCCTGTCGCTGCTCACCAGTCCGGCCACTGCAGCGATGGAACTCAAATCACTGCTGACCGGCGCCCGGAAATAGTGTAGCCTCGAACCGAACTCGGCTGAGGAGATCCGGATGAGAGAGGATCAGGTACCGAAGGAATTGGCGAACGCGCCGTGTCCGCAATACGATGTGCAGCCCTGGGTTGCAGGGCCACCCATTCAGCGCAGGAGGGTGGCACTCATCTCAACGGCGGGACTGATGCATCGGGGCGATCGACCCTTTACGCTGGGATCTGTGGATTACCGCATCATAGACATCGATTCGGACGAGGACATATTGATGTCCCACGTATCCCCCAATTTCGATCGCACCGGCTTTGCCCAGGATCACAACGTCGCGTTACCCATAGATCGATTGAAGGAGATGGCTGATAACGGCGAGATAGGCTCGGTGGCGCGTTACCACTACTCCTTTATGGGAGCGACGGAGCCGGAGAAGATGGAACCTGCCGCTCGACTACTGGCTGCGAACCTGATCGGTGATAACGTCGATCTGGCACTGATGGTGCCCATATGACCGCTTTGCACGCGCGCTGTAAGCGGGCTTGCACACTATTTTGAGCAGGAGGGCGTGGCTACGGTGGTGATCGCACTGATACCGCAGCATGCCAGGAAGATGAGGCCCCCCCGCACCGTGGCAGTTCCGTTTGAGTTGGGCCGGCCGCTCGGTGTACCGAACGACAAGGCGTTTCAGCTCCGGGTGCTGTCCGCTGCGTTTAAAACGCTCGAGCAATCGGGGCCCGGACCGGTATACACGGAGTTCGATGAAGATGTACCAGCCGGTTCGACTGAGGAGCAGCCTTGGGCCTGCCCAGTCACTTTTGTGAACGAATCGACGCAGGAGGGGTTTGCCGCGTCCGTTGCGGAGGAGATTGAGTTGCTGACGCCCTGGTATGAAAAGGGGCTGCAGGCGAGGGGATACACTTCGGTGGGTGCCAGCGGACTATCCGCAAAGGAGATTAACGGATTCCTTAACAGTTTCATTGAGGATCAGTCGATGCAGGACAATCCCAATGCGGATCTGCCGCTAGGGGATACCTTCAAACTTGCCGTCGAGGATCTGAAAGCGTTCTACAACGAATCTGCAGCGGCGCAACCGGGGCATTCATCCAGCAAAGCAGTGGCGGACTGGTTCTGGGGGGAAACGTCGGCGGGCAGTATGTTGCTGCAATTGAAGCAGGCGTGCAGCGATCACCCTGACGGTCTCGTAAAGCTGGTTGCCGCGTTTATCGTTGTACCTCAGGCTCAGTCATATCGTTTGCAAGGGTAAGTTCAAAGAGGGACACCAGCTAGCCGCCTGCCGTGGCGACTACCACCCCATTCGCCACTGCCGGCCGGCCTTCGGCATTCAAGACTTCGAAGAAGATCTCCAGCTCGCCCTCGTTATTGGTTTGTTCGGCGAGGCAGCGAATCTCGATGGTTGTATCCATCAATACCATGGCACGCAGTTGACCGACGAAACGGCGTACTCTGCCGGGATCGCCCCCCAGGCTCTTCTCGATAATCTGGCTCATGGCGATCGCCTGGGTGGCGCTGCCATGCAAGATGATATCGGGCAATCCCGCCGCGACAGCTACACGTCTCTCGGTGTGGATGGGGTTGTAGATATCGGCGCACTCCGTGTAGGTCTGGCCGGCTTCCCGGGGAATGTAGACTGAACTGGTCCACAGCGTGCCGCTTGATTCGATCGCCTGTGGCACCGGCATCGATTCCTCCAATATTATGTCCTCGCCCGCCAGGGTCGCGCCGCGAGTGATACCGGATGTGTCCAGTTGGGCAACCAGCTCGCCGCTCGCATCGGTCATCAGGTAGCGCGTCCAGCTCAGCACGCCGGGATTGATCTGGCGGCTGGATATGTTGCGGCCCTGGGCTGTGATGACGTCCCCCTCGCGGAACGGTCGTGTGAACTGCAGGTCGGTTCCGGCGTGAACACCGTAGGGTCCGGCGCGAGGATTTGCTCGTACCTGCGGCATGAAGCGGCTGTTCCATTCGAACGTGTACGCCATAAACGGGTGGCCTACCAGCCCGCCCTCGCTCAGATCGTCGAAATACGCCGGGTTGGAATCAGCGATTCCGGCGGCATACGCCATGATACGTCGTGGCGTGACTTCGAACGTCTTGGCGATGGTGTATTGGCCGACATTTTCGGAGCTCAGTTCTCCCGGTCCTGCTGCCTGCTCTGTCATTTCATGTACCTCTCACCTGTGTCTCGCGTCAAATGATCCCCTGCTCTCGCATCGAGTCTAACTCTTCCTTGTCGATGCCGAGTTCTGTCAGGACCTCTTGCGTGTGTTCACCCAGCATGGGCGCTCCTCTTCGAATCTCAGTGGGCGTACCTTCGAATCGCGCAGCCGGTCTGGCCTGCCGTAGCCCGCCGACGTTGGGATGATCGGACTCTATTATGATTTCGCTCGCCTGCACTTGGGGATGGCGAATCATCTCCATCCGTTTCAGCACAGGCGCACAAGGTACGCCAGCTTCCTCAAGTATATCAAGCCAGTCAGCGGCAGTCCTTTCGAGCAGCGCTGATTGGACCAGCTCCAACCTTGCATCCGCATTTTGGTCGCGCAGCGCCGCTGTCTTGAATCGTTCGTCTTCGAGCCATTCCGGATGTCCGCTAGCGACACACAGTCCCTGCCACTGCTTATTGGCCATGGTCGCGACGCTGATATAGCCATCCTTTGTTGCATAGATAAGATCGATAAAGGTGGCTGCCCTTTGAGCGCTCACCTCTTTGCCGATGAAGGTCTGACCACCCATGTCTGACGACCAGAGAAAGGCGATCACCGAATCCAGCATGGAGAGGCGGACGTGCTGGCCCTCTCCGGTCTTTGCCCGGGCCAGCAGCGCCGCGGTGACTGCCTGAGCGCCTTTCACTCCGGTTAGTTTGTCGGGGAGAATCGTGCGCACCAGACGCGGTCGCGACTCATCGGATCCGGCCTGAATTGTGGTTAGGCCGGAAAGGGCCTGAACGATGGGATCGTATACCGGTTTATGTGCCCACGGACCGCGTTCCCCAAAGCCGCTCATTGAGACGTAGATGATGTCGGGCGCAACCTTGCGGATATCCTCATAGGCAATCTTGAGACGCTCTACCACCCCGGGTCGGAAATTCTGCACAAAAACATCGGCAGAAGCAGCGATGCGCAGCAACGCCGAAAGGCCCCGGTCGGTCTTGAGGTCAAGGGTGACGGATCGCTTGTTGCGGTTGTTATTCAGGAATGTAGCAGAAAGGCCCGTACCGCCGTGGCCCGCCCCGCGAACGTGATCCCCAGTGCCCGGTTGTTCCACTTTGATGACATCGGCGCCCTGATCAGCCAGCATCATCGTGGCCAAGGGTCCTGCAATCATGGTGGTGAGGTCGATTACCCGGTAGCCGTCCAGAGGTCCAGCCATGTTCAGTCTCCCTTTTACTTTGCCGCTCACTGTTTGTATTAGAGACCCGGCTTCTTCAAGGACCTTTTCCAGGGATGATGCAAGGTCCGCTCAGACTTCACTTTCGAAGGGAGCGAATTTACCACAATTTGCCGTTGATATCGCCGCGTGAGCTCTGGATCGTTGCAGCTATCAGGCACTCAGTTGCTGTCCATCGAAGCGTCGAATCAGGGGGCGGCTCGCAGCGATAACCACAACCACTGCCAGATAAACAGTCGCGCCTGCCGCTACCGCCGTTGGTGGTGATGACACGCTTGCAATGGCTCCGCCCAGAAGTCCGCCCAGCGGCATCAGGCTGTAGGTGATGCTGTGGATTCCCATGACCCGACCGCGCAGTTCATCCGGCACATGCAGTTGCAGCACAGTCATGGAGGTGATCAGGTACATGGAGCTTAAGACGGCAACGCAATACATCGCGAGCATGGCCAGGTAGTAGGCATTGTTCAGAGACGCTGCCATTGCCGTGATGCTTGCGAAGAGGTACAGAATGGAAGCAGCCAAACCGGCAGAACTCAGCATAATGACGCCCAGACGTCTTGAGTGCTGGAAGAATCCAATAATGAGCGTGCCGGATACGGAACCGATTCCCGTCGCCGATATCAGGTAGCCATATCCAGCTTCGTCAGCACCTAACAGTTCTGAGAAGGCGGGCAGTAGCTGCATGTAAGAGGTGCCGAAAAACATGCTCACGAAGGAGAGCGGGATGAGAATGGCAAAGAGCTGATTGCCGGCAATAAATCGAATCCCCTCGATGACCTGACTGATGGTGGATCCGGGTTGTCCCTTTGGCAGCTTGACCTTGAGCGAGAGAATCACACAGAACATAGCGAAGAATCCCACCGAACAGAGCATAAACACCACCCAAGTGTCTGTCAGCGCGATAATCACGCCACCGATAGCGGGCATCACCATGCGGCAGGACTGCCAGATGATGGAGTTTAGGGCAACGGCGCTCATCATATCCTCCCGCTCTATCAGCGCCGGAAAAAAGGCCTGTCGTGTCGGCCACTCGAGCCCCGAAATGAGTGCCTGTAGCGCCGCGATGGTGAGGACGTGCCAAACCTCGACGGTCTCTGTCAGGTCCAGAATCGCCAGCAACAGCAGCAAGCCGGCGGTCACGAGGGACGTCACCATGATGATAACGCGCTTATCCAGTTTGTCGGCAATGGCCCCGCCAAACAGGGAGACGATGATGGTGGGGATCGATGCGCTGGCGCCCAGGTAACCGAGCTGGAGGGCAGAGCCGCTCAGTTCGTATACCAACCAGCCTTGACCCATGGTGAGTAATTGGGTGGCGCCGATGGATGCGAATGATCCAAGCCAGTAGCGACGATACATGGGACGACGCAATGCGCCGATTCGGCTGCCGAAATCAGAAGCCATTTGCTTGCCAATTGAAAGGAAGGAGGAGATCATCATAACCCAATAAAGGGGATTAAGGTGTTGAGCAATCATATGAAGCAGAACAGAGCCAAGAGTTTAACGCGGGGCTGCCGTCTTGCGATCCTTCTTCTGAGCCTGTTGCCGCTCAGCTGTTTCGCCTTCGGCCAGGCGGGCCATCGCATCATCTGTGAGATGGCCTATCAGATGCTGACTGAAGAGATGCGGGGTCAGGTTGATTCGTTGATCAGAACCATGCCCGACGATCACAGAAAGGCTCTTAATGAATACCTGCGTGTGGCTAGTGACACTGAAATTTCCTTCTCCGTTGCGTGTGTCTGGGCCGATGTGATAAGGCGGCAGGATGACTATAGAGGCACTTCCGGCTGGCACTACATCAACGTTCAGCGAGAAGATGATGAAGTTGAGCTGGACGACTGTATGGCGGGTTGCCTGCTGTCGGCGATCCAGCACCACAGGCGCGTGCTGACATCGAAAGGCAATCCGTGGCCACGTGCTCAGGCGCTCATGTTTTTGGGTCACTGGCTCGGCGATATCCACCAGCCGATGCACGTCAGCTTCGGCGATGACCGTGGAGGCAATGACGTGAAGGTGCGACTTGTAGCCGAATCAGGCTGCGGCAACCTGCATCTGCTGTGGGACGTCTGCATAATCGAGAGTCTGGACATTGCTGAAAGTGAACTCGTCGGCCAACTCGTAGCGGGGATCAGTCAGCTTGACCGCCGGAATTGGAGCGGTGATTCGGTCATCACATGGGCAACTGAATCTCTGGCAATCAGCCGGAGTGAGAGCGTGCGCTACTGCAGGCTAAGTGGCGCTGTTTGTGCGCGAATTCGCGCCCGGTCCGCCGAGAAGTTGCCTGATGATTACCTGCGTGTGCACTGGCCCGTCCTTAAAAAGAGAATGCAACAGGCCAGCGTGAGACTGGTGTGGTTATTGAACGACATATTGGACTGACTTTCAGGCAGACCGCCGCGCTCATCTAACATGACATCCAAGCTGCCCGAACTGATCTACGCTCCACAAGACGATCCCCCATTTCGGGTGGATGCGGTGGTGGTAGAGGAGGACACTGGCCTCGTGCTGAGCGCTGATACAGAGATCAAGCTGAAGGATGAGCATCCGATCCGGCTGATGATGGCCCTGTGGGACTTCACTCCGGAGACACCGGGCACCATCGTCGTCAAGGGTCGCAATCCCTTCAGGCTGTTCGCCATCGTGCACGACTTTGACGCGGAACCCTCCTGTAAAAAGGAGTGGGTGCTGGCTTCACTGCATGCCGCGCTGCAGAAGTGTAAGAAGCTGGGTGTCCTCTCCCTCGGTATGCAGTTGTTGGGCAGCCGTTACGGTAGTATCGAGAAGGAGTGGTTTATCGATGAACTTGAAAAAGCGCTGTGGAGATACAAGGGAAATCAGCTACAAAAGCTGTGGCTGATGCTTGCTCCTGAGCGGTGATTCTATAAAGAGGACGCAGTAATGAGCAGCACACAGAAATTAAACGGCAAGGGCCTCCTCGCAATCTTCGCGCACCCCGACGATGAGCTGTTTATAGCCCCCCTGTTATCTCGTTACTCAGAGGAGGGTGTTGACTGCTATCTCGCGATCGTAACGGATGGCAGATTTGGCATCACGGCTCACATGAACGGTTTGGAAGGCGACGAATTGGCTGACCTTCGTCGCCGGGAACTGATTGGCGCCGCGCAAGAGCTGTCGATCCACCCTCCCATCATGCTGGACTTTGCCGACGGTTTTTCACACAAAACCACAGATCTACAGGTCGCGTTGGCGAACACGGCAAGGCTCTATAGTGAAGTTGTAAAACTAGTGGAGAAGATCCGGCCATCGGCCCTCATTACGTTCGGGCCCGACGGCATTTACGGTCATCCGGATCACACTGCTGTCGGCAACGTGGTGACCATGGCGTTTCAGGCATCGGCACCCGATGATCAAAACCAGCTCTTCTATCCCGGAATCTGCATACAGGACTTTCCGGAGCTCTTCAGTGAAGATTCGGATGTAGCGGACCGAATGCTGTACGGCTTGGATGAATCACTGCTGCCGCTGCGGATAGCGTTCTCCCCCGAGCATTCCGAAGCTGCGCATCGGTCCCTCAGTTGCCATCAGTCTCAGTTCACTCAGCCGCGGATCGACAGCATGATCGAACTGTTCCATCGCCACGGCCAGATTCGCCTGCGCCCGTGGAATGGGAGACATAACAGTACGGATAGCCTGTTCGGCTGACTGTCTCCAAGACAGTGCCGTCCAGGCTATTTCGTTAGACTGACGTAGGATCGGTCGATGAAGCCTGCGGGATCGCCCATCTTGGCATCCCACTCCGCCGTGATTTTGGCTGCCTCAATGGCGTCCAGATCCGCCCCTTCGCGGATCATCTTCTTCATGCGATCACGGACGCTGGACAGAATGCTGATATAGTTCTGCAATCCCTGGTAGTCCGAAATGGGACCGTGTCCCGGTATGACGATGCTGTCCCGGTTGAGCTCCGCCAGTGTCGCCTGACAGAACGCTATGATCCCTTCGAGCGAACCACCGTTATCCGCATCGATAAACGGGTAGCCGGTATTGTTATACACATCACCTAGATGCACGGCGTTGTGTTCGCGAAATATGATGGCGGTGTCACCCGTGGTGTGAGCAGCGCCGAAGTGCATCAAATCTATCTGCCCGCCGTTGAGATGTATCTGCATGGTATCGTCGTAGGTGAACGTGGGCAGGGCGCTCGGCGGGTAGGCCTTCTGATTGTATGTGAGGCCAACGAGATTGATGACGTGGTCATCGAGCATCATTCTGCGCGAATTGGCTTGCGCGATGAGCCGGCTGCCATCGGGCCCAAGCGCCTGATTGCCATCGGCATGATCGAAGTGCCAGTGCGTATTGATGACGAAGTCTACGTCACCACCTCCCAGCTTCTTGATACGTGCTTTGATTTGCGGGATCAGCTCGGGGAATTGGTCATCGACGATGAGCGTGCCATCCTCACCTATCGATAGCGCAATATTCCCTCCCAGGCCGAACAACACGTAGAAATCATCGTCTACTTTTTCGGCACGGATTTCGGCTTTGTCGAAGTGCCAGCCAAACGCATCGAGAAGTTTGTGCAGTGACATCGGTTCGGGATAACTGCGTTCAGCTGCTGCCGGTTGAATTGCGCTGACGAGACCAGCAAGAGCGATCATGATCGTTACTATTTCTCTTGTTTTTCGCATGATTGGCTTCCAGGGATCTGAGGGACTCAGGATCTTAACACGATTCCATAGCGTGTATACTTTCCCTCACGTGCTGCTCCCGCAAACCTTTTCGAGGATACCACCGTCATAGAGAGTGGCCGCCGGGGAATAATGCGAATGCCGAGATTCTACCTGGCGGCAGGAGTGCCCTGATGCTCATCTACAATATTCAGAATGCCCTGCGCAGCATGCGCAAGAATCCGATGTTGACTGCGCTGATGATCGCCGCCACTGCTGTCGGCATCGGCGTCAGCATGACCATGATCACCCTTTACTATCTGATGGCACAGAATCCCATCCCCGATAAGAGCGAGCAGCTATATCGCGTTCAGGTGGATAGCTGGGGTCCGCTGCATCCATTCGATGGCAACCGTCCCGAACGAGCACCGGACCAACTCACCTATAGGGATGCGATGGCCCTCGTCGATTCGGCCCCGGCGCACAGACAGACCGCCATGTTCGAGACCAGCTTGATCGTTAGACCGGACGGTCAGCAACCATTTGTTGAGGGCGCCCGGGCGACTTTTGGCGATTTCTTCCCCATGTTCGACGTGCCCTTCCTGTTCGGTACCGGCTGGGACGAAACCATGGACAGCCAGGCATCACAGGTGGTGGTGCTGTCACGCAGGATGAATAACAGGTTGTTCGGTGGCGAGAACAGTGTCGGCAGGGAGATCAGCCTGAGTAACCGAATCTTCACCGTTGTCGGCGTCATGGACACCTGGCGCCCGATGCCCAGGTTTTTTGATCTGATCGGGGGTGCCCTGGATGAAGTCAATGAACTCTTCATTCCGATGACCCTGACACCTTCCATGGAACTCAGGTCATCAGCCAATACCACTGCCTGGAAGTCGGAGGATATCAAGACTTTTGAAGATCGTTTGAACTCGGAGTATATCTGGACTCAGTATTGGGCGGAGCTGGAAGGCGACAGCGCCAAGGATGAATATCTTGCCTATCTCGACAGCTATGTCCGGGAACAGAAAAAACTGGGCCGATTCCAGCGCCCTCTCAACAACTACATCCACTCTGTTACGGAGTGGATGGACTATAACGAGATCATCCCCATGGAGGTCAGGTTGCTCGTCGGTATCGGTTTACTGTTCCTCCTGGTAAGCCTGCTCAGCACCGTTTCCCTATTGCTGACAAAGTTCACCAGCCTTTTCTCCGAAGTGAGCGTCAGGAGGGCGCTGGGCGCCAGTCGGGCAGCGATCCTGGTGCAACAGCTGGTGGAGGTAGTGATCATCGGGATCGCCGGTGGCCTGATCGGCATAGGACTCACCACGGTCAGTCTGAGGGCGATGCGGGCCAGCGTCGAAGATGCGCCGGAAGCCCTGTTTTACATGAATTGGACTCTCATTGGGATGGCCCTATTCATCTCGGCTGTAACCAGTCTGATTGCGGGGCTTTACCCGGCGTGGCGCACCTGTCAGGTCGAACCCGCCACAGAACTCAATAACGTCTAGGAGAGCGAAGTGGAATTCAGACCCATTCTCAGCGCCCTCAGTCGACACAAGACCAGTTCTGTCCTCGTGATCATCCAGATCGGCGTGACCCTCGCCATCGTCGTCAACGCCACCTACATCATCAAACAGCGAATCGACAAGACCAATCGTCCCACGGGCATCGATGTGGAAAATATCATCGTGGCCCAAGTGCGCGGCATCGAAGAGGGCTATGATGCAAAAGCCAGTGTCCTGCGGGATCTGGCTGCCTTGAGGCCAATGTCCGGGATTCGATCGGTTACTACCACCAGTAGCGTTCCCCTCGGCGGGTCCGGCAGCAGGACCAGCGTCAGGTCTGTTGCCGACATCTCCACGCCCTCGGTCACGACCGGAATCTATGTCATGACTGAGACGGCACTCGACAGCCTGGGAACTTCCCTTGCTGCCGGCCGTAGTTTCTATGCCGAGGAGATAGAATCGGATGAGACCGGCCGGGGAGCGGCCGTTATTCTTGTAACGCAGGCACTGGCAGATGAGCTGTACCCCGATGGTGACGCGCTCGGCAAGCCGGTCTATTGGAACAGCACGGATTTTTCAACGATCATTGGCATCATCGGTCACATGCAAAGTGCCTGGGTTGACTGGGATGGAACCGATCATGTTTCAATTCGACCGGGCTTGGCTGCCTACACATCCAGCCGCTATCTCATCCGAACTGATCCGGGTGAAGTGGACAGACTGTTGCCACTGGTGGAGGAAAAACTGGTGGAGCTCGATCCCAACCGGGTCATGTCGTATGTTCGCAGCCACCGAGATATAGTCGATAGGAGCTACCAGGTGGATACGCTGATGATCAGAATTCTAGTCATCGTGATCGTCATCCTGGTTGGGTTGACCAGCCTTGTCATCCTCGGTCTCGTCTCCTACCACGTGGTGCAACGGACCCGACAGATCGGTACTCGGCGGGCACTGGGCGCGACCCGGACCGACATTCTGCGTTACTTCCTCACCGAGAATTGGATCATCACCACTGCCGGTGCCGTTCTTGGCAGCGTGCTGACCGTGGCGATCAGCTATGCCATGGAGACCAGCTTCGAACTGCCGCGGCTGGACATGAATTACCTGTTGGTATCGATTCTGCTGCTGTGGTGTATCAGTCAGTTTGCCGCCTGGTTTCCCGCCCGCCGGGCAGCAACCGTATCACCTGCGATCGCAACCCGCACCGTGTGACGAATTGCGCCACGATCAGTAGATTGCGGCGAGGACGCTGCAACCGCGAATAGTGGCAGAAGCATTGAACTCGCGGGCATTGCCGGGCTTGGTCGCGCCAAAGGTCTGTCGCATTTCCAGGTGATCAGTGGTAAGCGGCTCACCGTTCGCCATGCGGGGTCGGTAACGGACGCTTCGCAACAGGCTTTTGACATATGACATCAAGCGCCAGGGCGTATTGCTGTCGCCCACCTTCACTGCCACGACACGGCCGTCTGCATTCACGGAAAAATCGAGATCCATATAGTAGCTTGATATCTCTTGCCGCGACATTCTGGGCACAAGATTGACGACGTGCGAATAGCACAGCGGCAATGGCGACCCGATCAGGACACGGCCTGGCGAGTCAACTGAGGGGGTCGCGGCTGATTGCGTATCCCTCGACCAGACCGGTGTGATGTCAGTGGCGAGGCCGCGAGGCGCACCACTTGATTTAGCTCTCTGAAAGGCATCGCTGACGGCATCCGCTGCTACCAAGCCCAGAGGCGACGGATCGCTGAAATCCATGGGCGAAGGATCGGTGCCGATGGATCCCGTCGAGCCTGCCGCCAACAATCTCTTCCACGCCTCCCCGTAGAACTTTCTGGCTTTACGGCTGTGGGCTTTCAGCAGATGCATATCCGCTAAACGGATCATCGCCTTGGCTTCGTCCTCAGGATCGCTACCGGGTTCGGATACGATGATGTCCACTGCTCGTTTCAACGGCTTTACCGGGCAGCACACGCCCAACAGGTGCAGGGTGGAGGAGATCTCTTGCAGGAAGGGCAGAACCTGCAGTGCGGAGACTGCATCATCCCGTTCGATGACGCCGATTGCTTTGCGATTCACACGCAGTGCTTCACGGTATTGACCGCTGTTCTGCAGCCACTCGCCCAGTCTTGCCAGCGCGGGGAGGGTACGTGCATCGGATTCGCCGAAGTTTTCCTGGTAGATCCTGTAATGGAATCTCTCCTGCACGTCTGCCTTTAGCGATTCGCTTGAAGCGACCAGTACCCTACTGATCCAATTCAGCGTCTCGAGCTGATCCAGGGAATAGACTCCTTCACTACGCTGGATGATGTGCTGGGAGCGACGCAGGAGCTGCAGGGACTCGGACAGTCTCTTGGCCCGATAGCACATCTTGGCGAGCTGGTTCAGTCCGGGAACCATCAGTGGCGAGTACATGCCGCGAGTCGCCTCTATCATCGCGATGCTGCGCTTGTAGTTTTGCTCGGATTGGTCAAGATTCTGCGTCAGTTGCTGCGCGACCGCGAGATTATGGATGGCTACGGCACGCCGGTAGGACTGACTGTCGGATCCGTTGTCGAGGTCGGCGACGATACGCTCTGCCAGGGCAACGGCTCGGCCATAGTCACCGTCATTCAGATGGCTCTGCAACTGTGCATTGGGAGAGTTGGCTTCGTAGGCCACACGCGTGTCGTCGGCGTGTGAAGCACCGTTAACTAGGAGGCTGGCGACGAAAGTGAATACCAGGGACTTGCGCCAGCTGAAGTCTGCTGACGACTGATTTTTCATTTTTCTTTTTAGACCGTATCAGTAACCGTCACCTCGACAACAGAGGTAGCCACGAGTCTAACCACTGGACGAATTCCTTGTCAATATAGGTGAGCGCAGAAAAGAGCCATCACCCTGGCGAGTGTGCTTCAGGGTGCATACAGACGCCAAACAGATGATGGCATGATATAAGTACCAGTTACCGGATTTCAGGTTCAACCGGAAGGCGCTTCGAGCCGAGGTGGCTTTGATAATTCACTCCCCGTTGGTACTATCTCCATGACAGCCGAACTGATCAGCCACCGGATTTTGCCACCATGAAGATACTAGGATTGCCGGGACAGAACCAAAGTACCGGACCTTGGATGGAAGAAGTGCTAAGGACCATTGAGCGCGCCGGTAGTACACGCCATACGCAGTGTTACGAGTTCTGGGATCAAGCTGACTCGGGATTGGACGATATACGGGAACTCGAACGGGCATCGGAGTTCGATCCCGAGCTGATCGTAGCTAAATCACTAGGTACAATCCTCGCCTCGCGCGGTATCCATCAGGGTGAATTGTCGCCCAAGCATTGCGTGTTCATCGGCATCCCAGTTGGAAGTCTTAACGAAGCCGCGAGGACAGTTTTCGACGGTTGGGGTGACACCGGGATCGACTCGCTGTTCATACAGCAGAGCCATGATCGAACGGGTGGATTCCGTCAGCTATGCGATCTTCTTCCATCGGCCCCAAACTGCACAACGGTCGAGGTAGCCGGTGAAGATCACATGTACACTGATGTGATGGAAATCGGGAAGATCGTCAACGCTTGGCTTGAAGGCCTGCACAGCTAACGGGGCTGCTATGACGCAACGACGTTTCTGCCGCGTCGAATCCAATGCGGCCCAGGTACGTCGTTAGAACACTTCCTTAAGGTCTGCCATAGGTCATCCGGTAACAGAAGTATACTGTTAATCGCAATCGCGCCCCATAGGTTCGCGATACTGGGACCGTCTGTCGGTGCCATTGTAGCTTGGTCCTCGGAACCTTTACTTGTGCACTCCACGACGAGTACTATCCTGTGCTGAAGCACAAGTGAATGGGCAAGGAGCGTGAGGTCAAAGGAGCAATCCGACATGGTCAGACTATCTTTTCTGTTGCTGCTGGCAGCGCTGCTGAGTTATCCGACGTCTGCCAAGCCACTCGAAATACTGCTAACAAACGACGACGGCTATGACGCACCTGGTATCACCGTCATCAGGAACGCCTTAGTGACTCATGGTCACAAGGTGACCGTGGTGGCACCGGAGCTAAACCAGAGCGGCGCCAGCGTCAGCGTTACGTCAGGCGATATTAGCGTTGAGGAAAAAAAGGCGGGCATCTGGGCTGTGAAGGGCAAACCGGCCGATGCGGTTCGCATTGGACTTGGGTTTGTGCTCAAGGATAACAGACCCGACCTGGTGGTCTCCGGCGCCAATATGGGGCAGAACCTGGGTGCCGATGCTAACAGTTCCGGTACGGTGGGTGCGGCCATCATGGCAGTGCAGCTGGGAGTTCCGGCAATTGCAGTATCCGCCGGGCTCCGCTTCGACGAGCGGGATGACAAGTCTCAGTTTGCCAGTACCTTGGCCGTGTTCCCCGATGTGGGTGACTTTATCGTCAGGTTGATCGATGCATTGGATCGGAGTAAGGCGAGGGATGGTGCTCTTCTGCCTACTCGTACGCTGCTGAACGTCAACTATCCCGCTCTCAGCGGATACGAGATCAAAGGGGTGAAACTGGCTCCCCTTGGTGACAGATCCATTCTCGGAACGACGTTTGAAGACGCCGGCGGGGGCAAGCTGAGAGCAATACTGCCAAGATCCGCACGGCTGGATGGCGTCAAGTCAGCAGATTCGGTCTGGTTCAAGGAGGGATTTGTCACCATCTCGGTACTCGACGGTGACTGGACAGCCGTCAGCACCGGCAAGAAGGTCTGGAAGAGGATCAGGAAGCTGGAACCCTGAAAAAAGGGGAGTGGGGCAATGGCGCTTCATCTCTGGTAAGATCTGAATCACTGCTCAGGCGGTGTTGCCCAACGAGGCGAATCGGAGGAATGACAGATGTCAGAAGCACAAGAAAATCGCGTCAACTTCATGGAGTTCATGGGGGCTCTGCGCTCCGGAGAGAAGCGATTGGACGACTGCCCAGCGGAGGTCGTAGAGCATTTGACCGGCATGTTCAAAACGACTGCGGAAAAGTTGCAGCGACGGTTCGATCGGGATCGCGACAGGGAACGTAATTCACCCAGGCCGGGCAGCAGCGCGCCGGATTTCAGCCTGGAGCTGCTGGACGACAAAGGCAAGCGCCACGGTGAGTATGCACGCTTGTCCGAGCACCTCGATAAACCGGTTGCCCTCATTTTCGGCAGTTACACCTGACCCCCGTTTCGATACCAGGCCGTGCGCCTTAACGAGGTCTATAACAACCTGAAAGACAAGATCAACTTCTTCTGCATCTACATACAGGAGGCCCATCCGGAAGATGGTTGGCAGATTCCGCACAACCTCAAGGACGATGTGATCTTCTATCAGCCCAAGTCGATGGAGGAGCGAGCGGATGTGGCGGAAGCCTGTGTGCTCAAACTGGATCTGGCCATGCCGACCTTGCTGGACGACATGGACAACAGTACCGATTCTGCCTATGCAGCAGTTCCGGAACGGTTGTATGTAGTCAATAAAGCGGGGGAGGTCACTTTTCAGTGTGGACCTGGTCCATTCGGGTTCGATATCGATGGCTGGCTGAAGGCCATAGAAGAAGAGGCGTAAGGGAATTCCGTCAGCCAGTGAAGCTGCGGAGGAGCTGTGCTAACGAGGTCCGTTCTATTCGCGTTACTGTTTGCATGCAGTGCTGCCCCGGTACTGGCTGCGATTCAGGATCCCTCATCTTATCTGAATAGATCCCTGGGTGAAGATCGTTACCTTGCGCCCTATGCGAAGGTGCTCGAGTATCTTCGTTATGTGGATGACGAATCCAATCGAGTGCAGGTCGTGGACGTCGGCAAATCCACAATGGATAACGACATGGCGCTGGTGGTGATGAGTTCTCCTGCCAACATGAGAAGGTTGGACCAGTACCGCGACATCTCGGCCCAATTGGCCAACCCAAAGAAACTGTTGGCTGCTGAAGCGCGTCAGCTCGCATCAAAAGGCAAGGTCATTGCACTGATAACGTGCTCCATCCACTCCACAGAGGTGGGTGCGACCCAGATGCTGTTGGAGTTGGCGCATCGTCTCGCGACCACAGAAGATCGAAACGTCCTGTCCTGGATGGATGATGTCATTCTGATGGTCATGCCGTCCCTCAATCCGGACGGTCAGGTGATGGTCATCGACTGGTACAACAAATACCTGGACACTCCTTTCGAAGGGGGCCCTATGCCGTGGCTGTACCACAAGTATGTTGGCCACGACAACAATCGCGACTTCTACATGCTGACCCAGAAGGAGTCCAAGCTGCTCAATCGGGTGCTCTATCACGAGTGGCGACCGCAGGTGTTTCTCGATGAGCACCAAATGTCGCTCAACGGGCCCCGAATCTTCGTGCCCCCGCAGACCAATCCGCTGGCACCGGAAGTTCACTCCCTCATCTTCAGACAGGCCGATCTGCTCGGCACCCTGATGGCGATGCGTTTGGAGGAGCAGGGCATGCTGGGCGTGGGCAGCGACATGATCTACGACAGCTACTGGCCTGGCGGAACCCGCAACACGGCCTGGTGGAAAAACGTCACGGGCCTTTTGACCGAAACCGCCAGCGTGAGAATTGCAACGCCCATCTATATTGAACCTCAGGAACTCCGAGGCGGCAGAAAGGGTTTGCCGGAGTATGGCCGCAGGAGCAACTATCCTTCCCCTTGGACAGGTGGTTGGTGGCGCCTGCGGGATATCATGGACTACGAGATGACGGCTACGATGGCTTACCTGGAAGCGTTATCCATACATCGCGAGGAGTTGCTCTACAACTTTTACAAGATGTCGCGGGAGGCGATCGATCGAGGATACACCGGCGATCCCTACTCATACGTCGTGCCAAAGATTCAACACGATGAAATGGCGGCACACCTGCTGATCGATCTGCTCATCGAACACGGAGTCGAGGTGTACAGAGCAGACAGGCACGTGCAGGTGGAGGGAATGCACTTCAGTGAGGGCAGCTATGTGATTCCGGCTGCACAGCCCTACAGCGCATTTCTGCTAACGATGCTCCGCAAGCAGCGCTATCCCAGGGTCAAGGCATCTGTGGACAGCGATATCTATCCTCCCTATGACGTGACCTCCTGGTCCTTGCCGCTGCTATTGGGCGTGGATGTAAAGGAGATCAAGAATGCCTGGGAGGGCAGGCTATCGAGAATAGAGCGCGCGTCGCGGCCACGGCCACCGGACATCAGGCGCAACACCAAGGGCTTTGTTATCTCCCACAGTGCGGATACCGCCTTCAAAGCGATGAATGAGATGCTGAAGCAGGATGTCAAGTTCTACTGGATGCAAACGGCCGACAGCTCCGTGAAACAAGGAGACATCTATATTCCGGCAGAGCAGAGAAGCGTGCAGCAATGGGGCACCCTCTTCAAGACTTTGAATGTGCCGGTGATCCCGCTGCAAGATGCCATCGAAGGCAGTGCTCTGCAGGTTGCAGCGCCTCGGGTTGGACTCTACAAGCCGTGGATTGCCAATATGGATGAAGGTTGGACCCGGTGGTTGCTGGAACAGAATGACTTTACCTATCGCAATCTTCACAACAAGGACTTTGTCGACGACGAACTGGCGCAGGTGGATGTCATACTGTTCCCGGACGTCGACCAGCCGGTCATCGAAAAAGGCGAGCCGTCGACGGCTAATCAGCGTCGTTTTGATCCCTTGCCGCCGGAATATGCTGGTGGCATCGGTAAAGAGGGTGGCAAGAAGTTGGTCGACTGGGTGCAGCGAGGGGGTCACGTGGTGGCTTTGGACTCCTCTGCCGATTATCTTATCGAACTCTTTAAGCTGCCTGTGACCAACGTGTTGAAGAAGGTGCCATCGAGCCGTTTCTCCTGCCCCGGATCGATGTTGCGATTGAATATAAACACGGATCATCCCATCAACTATGGCATGCGTGCAGAGGAGGCCGGCTACTTCGGCAGGTCCCCGGCATTTCAGACCGCAATACCGGACGGCCGCTTCGAAAGGCGCGTTCTGGCTTCCTATCCAAAGGAACCGGAGGATATTCTGCTGAGTGGATACTTGAAAGGGGCTGACTTGCTGACCAATCGCGTCGCTGCGGTAGACCTGCAAGTGGGCAAGGGTCGCATCACGCTCATTGGTTTTCACGCTCAACAGCGCGCACAGCCGCATCGCACCTTTAAGATGTTGTTTAACAGCCTGTATCTGTCGGTACTACAGGAAGTGAGACTGTGAGATCGCGACGGCGGACCAGCAGAGGAATGGCATTGCAGATGATGAAGACTCTCTGTTCGCAAGGCAAGCAGATGCGCTGGTAGCGGTTGCGCAGAGCTATCTGGCGGGTGGCAGTGAGAAGACCACATCTACTGCGGATCACTACCAGGTGGTGGTTCATGTTGATGAGTCAGCGTTGCGCGATGAAAGTGGCAAGAGTGAACTGCCGATCGAATCCGTTCGTCGACTTAGCTGCGAAAGCAGCCTCGTGACTGTGTCCGAAGATGTAAATGGTGAGCCGCTCAATGTGGGGAGGAAACACCGAGTTGTTTCCCCTCAACTGAAACGAGCATTGTTGAGCCGCGATAAGTGTTGCCGCTATCCTGGATGTACTCATGTCAGATGGCTTGATGCGCATCACGTGATGCATTGGATCGATGGAGGAGAGACCAGCCTCGCGAATACGCTTCTGCTGTGCTCCAAGCATCACCAGTTACTACATGAAGGTGGATACACCGTTCACAAGAACTTCAAAGGTGAATGGTACTTCAGACATAACAACGGCACGATTATTCCAGAGGGATCCATGTACAAACCCACTTTGTACGACGCATCACGTGATGCATTTGTCGATCAGGATTATGTAGGCGAACCAGCAGGAACATATGCTGTCGGTCCTATCTCCGTTCTCCCGTGTCCGTTGATGCCTGCTTGAAGATGGGTGGCCCTCAGTCCCGGTTCTGTAAACGTCCGTTCCTGAGGTGCGTCTTGTCTAGTCCTCAAGCTCCGCCATGTCCGCCTTCATTTCTTCGATGACAGTCGGGTACGCCGTTTCAGGCCCCAGAATGACTCAGGTTGGAATTCTAGATTTGGCGAGAAAGCAGACATTTCTTAATAGTGACTTCTCAGCGCACTCACTTGCCAACCTTACGCGGGTTCGGGATTCAGCACCAACCGAGCCCAGCAACGGTCATAACTGGATTGCACCCTCAGTCTGCCGTTTGACAGCCTGTAAGAATCAGTGAGTTCTACCCAGCTCGTGCATCCGATTGTGAAGTTTTCGTTGGGCTGAAGTCAGCACCAAGCGCATGCGCTTGTATGCTCTCGCATCCGCCCTCGTAGCGACCGTGTCAAGATATGCAAGCGACCCTTCGATCTGATCCAGAATCGTCACTGCGTCCGCCGCTGCCAGGAAGGGAGATCGGTCCACCCTAACCATGACCGGTGAGGAGTGCGCTGCGATCATCTCGCTTCTACCCTCGTGGCATCCACGTAGCAGAAGCGCCAGCCAGGAACTCCGTTCCAGTTTGACCGACCAGCTACCCTTTGATTTCTTGCGTGAGACCGTCCTGCTCTCTCTGATCTCACCGTTGACTAACAGATCCACACGGGTGACAGGGATCGTGACACTGGCCAGTTCGTATTCCACTTTCACAGTGCCGCCTGAGCGCCGCATGTCGATCCAACTACCCGGCGACTTACCCTCCACGCTGAACTCCAGTAGCGGGCCGTAGCTTACGAACGTGTATCCGGAACGCACTGCGTCCATCCACGCACTGTAGGTGAATTCGTCGCCATCAGGGATGCGCGCATAGGTGCGAATGGTACCCACCGCGGTACTCGCGCTCATCTTGTCCGTGCCGCCGACTGCGGGGTAGAAGTATCCACAGTTGAGGTAGCGGTACCAATCGGAGAGGGAGTATGGGTTGATGCCGCTGTATAGGTCACCCCACGAGGTCATCTCCACTGCATCCACATCACCGTGGATCAGGGTTGCCGCGTTTTCTGCCCTCGGGTTGGGGAAGTGCGGAAACACCACCAGCCCTCCCTGATCGCGGCAGCGTCGCGCCCATTCCGTCATTAGCGTGCCAACGGGATCACCGATGGCTGATTCATCGGGACCACCGGTGCACATGGGGGTGATGATGTCGCCGTCATAACCTAAGAGAGAGATGTGCCCCATGACGTGCTGGCGGTTTTCCGTGCCTACACGAACCAGGTATTCGCCATCGCCGCCTGCTTGCCGGGAGCCGTAGGTGGATTTGCCGTCGAAGTCTCCCACATTGGTCATCAACTCACCCCACTGACTTGCCAACAGGTTGATTACGTTGACCCCCTCGGCGGCGCCCTCCAGTTGTGCTGTTGGTGGAGAGAGAAAATGTACATGGGTATCCGCCGTAACCCAGCCACGCTCCCGCCAACCCAATGCCCGATCGATGGGAACGGTTACCGTGCGTGTCGATCCGGTTACATCGATGACCTTGCGCAGCGGTGCAATTTCGAATCCCTTGCTGACCTCCAGGTAGACGTTGCCGATGGGCAGATCGATGCTCGTCTCTCCGGAAATGTAGGTGCAATAGTGATGACTTCCGGCAGCAAAATCGACATGGACATAGTCGGAGCTGTAATCTTCGAACCAGGACGGGTTGGGAATTCGGTGGCGGTCGGTAGGTGCCAGGTATTCACCGAATTCACCATGGGCATGCACTTTGGCGGCGACCGGTTGCCTGGTTTTCCGATCGATAACCCGCAATTTGACGCGCTGGGATGCTGCGCTGACTACACCGAGACCACCTGCACGTCGTCGCGTGGACAGGTTTGAAACGGGCACCTTCGAGCCGCCCAACAGGTGAAATGAGGCGTCTGCATGGGCGGTGTACTCGATCACCACCTCACGACTCGACATCTTTGGCACCTCATTATTGTGTCCCTTGTGCCACTCTGGGTTCGGGTATTCGAAGCGTGGTTGGACGGAGATCACCTGACCCATATCCAGCTGTATCTGCTGCAGCAACCCGTCTTCATCGAGGGTCGGGTCGAACTTCACCCCTTTCGGCAAGCGCAGCACTGCCTTGCGACGAGACTCCCAGCGCAGCGGCTGTGACGAAGCTTGGCCGCTGGTAATTGCTGATACGATGATCGTACCCGCGACCGGCTCAAATCGGAGAGAGGCCATGATTTTCCGAGGGTTGGGGTTCTGCCAGGCCCACAGCCAGTTGCACCAGCCGCTCATGTCTCGCACATCCGCCCGAGTCTGCGTGAAGCCCCAACCTATGCTTCCGGCGCGTTTCTGGGCTTCATACAACTGTTCATGGGGAGGACGCAACGGAACGGGCTTCTGCATGGGCACAGACTGGAAACAGTTCTCCCCCCAGCCGCGCCGAATCATGCCGATCTGGTGACGTCTTCTGATCGGCTCGCGAACCTCACTGCCATCGCTGTAGGAGATGACGTAGTCTGCTATATGCTCGCCAAGCCGGCCAAAACCGGGGGTGGCATCGATGAATCCATCCTCGTTCCAGTCGGGTGGCTCCATATCCGTGGTGTGCATGAATACCAGCCACTCGGTTCGCAGTTGGCCCATAGAGACGGTGACTGGCACGTCCTTGATCAGCAGGGGCTGCTTGATCTCAAAGGGAATTCCCCAGGCGTTGCTAGCGCCCCTCGGCGCCATCGTTACGGACCGCTTCAAAACATCTGAAACTGGTGTTCGTTGTAGCGCTCGAAAGCTGGTCGTACCTTTAAAGGGCGTTGGATGAAAAAGAGCTGATACGGGAGTGTTGGCGGCCATGACGTTACCTTCATGTAGATAGGTGAAGATCTGGCGTCATTCTACTCCATTTGTGTCCGCGTTAAGTCAGCCCTTCACTCCAGGTACTGCAGTCCGGCTTCAGTGGCGGGATCACCCGAAACTCGAGTGTGGTAGAGAACTCGCGGCTCGCGGTAGTCGTAGGGTCGTGCCCGATGTAGCAGGCAGCGGTTGTCCCAGACGACTGCGTCCCCAGGTTCCCAGGTGTGCATATAGGTGCGCGGCGTTTGACAGGCAAACGATACCAGCTCATCCAGCAGCTTTTCTGACTCCTCCGGACCAAGACCGGAAATGCCATAGGCATGACGGCCGATAAAGAGGGATGGCCGTCCCGTGGCCGGATGCTCCTTCACGAGGGGTCGAAGGGGCGGTTCTTCGTCATGGAATCCGTAGCCGGCCCCAACGGCAACCTTATGTCCCACGCGACCTTGTGAATAGTAAAGGGAGTGGAATGCCGTCATGCCGGTTATCTTCTCGCGCATGGCGTCGTCCAGTGCATCGTACGCGGCACGCGTATCCGCCCACTCCGTCTGACCACCTTCGGCCGGGATCACCCGGGCTGACAGCACGGACGCCTTGGCAGCGATCGGCATGTAGGAGCTGTCTGTGTGCCAGCCTTCGTTGCCTCGCAGAATCCGCATGCCGTGTTGGTGTTCTTCAAGGACGCTGCCATCGGCTCGCTGGTTGCTGATGGGCACGATCTTGTGTTCCGGTGAGAGGTATTCGATTTTCCCGAACCTTTCGGCAAACGCAACCTGTGCGTCGGTTGAAAGGTGCTGGCCGGGGAAAATCAGAACGCCGAATTCGAGGAACGCACCCTCGATATCAGCCCAGGTCCCGTCATCCAATTGTGACAGGTCGACATGCTTTATCACGGCGCCAAGCGTAGCATCTGTGGGTTCTATGGTGATATTCATCCCTCTCTCCAGTAGTGCGGCCTTTACCGGTATGTACCTGAATCGCCGCGAAGGGTTTTCATGCCGAAACGAAGGCACGCTCACGGCACGTTAGACGGGATGGGGATCTTCACGGCGGGAAATCGACAGAGCGACCGGTTTAGTCGTTGAAATTGGCGCGCTGGGGCCCGTGATCCCTTATAATCGAAGCATCGCGTCCTGCGTCAGCAGGTTACCCAACGGTGGATGCAAAGCGTTTCATGATTTCAGAGGAATGGCTGAAGAACCGCAATCATCAATTCTGGTCGCTGCAGGCGATCGGCTGGAGCGTGTGGGCGATTGCATTTGCGGCCGATTATCTCTACCAGGGCAAGTCGCTCTCCGTCGTGGTGTTGTTCGGTGGGACTGCGCTGGCCGGCGCCTTGCTGACGACCGGGTTGAGGTACTTCTACAGATCGCACTGGGAGAGGCCCGCCCACATCAGAATGGTATCCGCATTCGCCGTCTCTTTCATCGTCGCTGTGGTGTGGGTGGCGATTCAGTATTCCTGGCAGGTGAACTTCTACCCGGAGCTGCTGATCGATCCCGCCAAGTTGGAGGCGGAGCCCGAATGGGGTGAAAAGCTGACGTTTATCCACTACTTCGCCGGTGAGCTGGGATACGCTTACTTCCTGATGGTCGGTTGGAGCACACTCTACTTCGTCATCAAGTATTACCAGCTATTCCAGGCTGAGCGTGAAAAGACCTTGATTGCAGTCTCCTCCGCCAATGAAGCGCAGTTGCGCATGCTGCGCTATCAGCTCAATCCCCACTTTCTGTTCAACACGCTGAATGCCATATCGACTCTGATTCTGCAGCGGGACAACGGCACCGCCAACACCATGGTGAGTCGGCTCAGCAGATTTCTGCGCTACTCCCTCGACAACGATCCCATGCAAAAGGTGGATCTGGATCACGAGATCAACACCTTGGAACTCTATCTGGATATCGAAAAAGTCCGCTTTGAGGAGAGACTGCAGGTAGAGGTGCAACTGGAGGAGCGTGCCGGGCAAGCGCTGATTCCCAGTCTGTTACTGCAACCGCTGGTGGAGAATTCGATCAAGTATGCGATTGCGGGCAGGGAGGAGGGCGGCACCATATCGATTCAGGCCAAGGTATTTGCCGATGAATTGCTGCTGGAGGTCTGCGACGATGGGCCGGGCATCGAAACCGTCGACGGCGATCTGCCGGACTTGCGCGGCGTGGGCATTCGAAACACCAGGGAACGGCTGCAGCAGCTCTACGGAGCCAAACACTCCTGCAAGTTCAGTTCATCCACACCCCACGGTTTGAAGGTGAACATGCGACTTCCCTACGAGACAACATAAACGGTCATTATCCTTCGGTCCGAACGGGAGCATACGGATATCCTGCCAGACAACACAACGCGTTATTTGCGATGGACAGAGCAGATCTGTCGGCGAACGCCGCTCAATGCAACGCCCCCATCCCTTATAATCTCTAACAGGCTTGAATCATCTAGCGACTCGTAATGAACGAAAAAGGTTGGTTGCAGAACCGCAACAATCAGTTCTGGCTGCTCCACATTGCAGGTTGGACAGGGTGGGTGATCCTGTTCGCCTTGCGAGGCGTGACGACGTCCAGTGCCATCGGCATGTCGATTCTGTTGGTGGATGCAGCTGCCGGCGTGATCGTCACCTTTCCTCTCAGGTACCTGTACAGGGCCATCTGGGATAAGTCACTGGTTGCCAGGATCGTCACCGTCATCGGCGCATCCTACCTGATCGCCGTGATATGGCAGCCCATTAAGAACTACGCCCAGTTCGCATTGGATGAGCACGTCACCGAGTTCTACCCGTTCAACGGACTGATCGGCTACTCCTACTACCTTATTCTCTGCTGGAGCGGGCTCTATTTCGGCATCAAGTATTACCAGATGCTACAGGAGGAGCGGGAAAAAAACCTCAAGGCTTCCGCCATGGCCCATGAGGCGCAACTGCGCATGTTGCGCTATCAGCTGAATCCCCACTTTCTCTTCAATACCCTCAATGCCATCTCCACACTGATTCTGGGCGAGAACAACGAAACGGCCACCAGCATGGTGAATCGACTCAGCAGTTTCTTGCGCTACTCCCTCGACAGCGATCCCCTGCAGAAGGTGGAGCTGGCCCAGGAGATCAATACCATGCAGCTCTATCTCAATATCGAGAAGGTGCGCTTCGAGGAGCGCCTGCAGGTGGAGTTTTGCGTCGACGACAATGCGGAGAACGCGCTCGTACCGAGTCTGCTGCTGCAGCCCCTGATCGAAAACGCCATTAAGTACGCGGTTGCGGATCAGGAAGACGGGGGTAAAATCAAGGTCACGGCGCAGGTCTTCGCCGATGAGCTGCTGCTGGAGATTTGCGACAGCGGTCCGGGAATCAAGATGCAAGATGGTGAATTACCCGCCTTCAAAGGTGTCGGAATTACCAATACCAGGGAACGGCTGCAAGAGATCTATGCCAACGATCACTCCTGCAGTTTCTCCACCGCTGATCCGCACGGCTTGCACATAAGTATACGTATTCCATACCAGACGGAGTGAGTCATGGATGTGCTCAGAGCCATTGTTGTCGATGATGAGTCCCTGGCACGCAAAGGGCTGAAACTGCGACTGGATGACATCGAAAAGGTCGAAGTCGTCGCCGAATGCAAGAACGGTCGCGAGGCACTACAGGCGATCGCTGAGTTGGAGCCGGACCTTGTCTTCCTCGACATTCAGATGCCCGGTCTGAGCGGTTTCGACGTGGTGCGGGAGATGCAACAGGACAACATGCCGTTTGTCGTGTTCGTGACCGCCTTTGATCAGTACGCAGTGGACGCATTTCAGGTCCACGCGGTGGATTATATTCTCAAACCGATCGAGGAAGACCGACTCCAGGCGGCCGTTGCCAGGGTCAGGGATCACGCTCAACGCAAGGGAGCGATCACCGATAAACAGCGCCTGCTGGAACTCGTCATCACCATCACCGGCAAATCGGAGACGGCCGTAACGCAAATGATGAAGGATGCCGGCGGCCGTAAGAGCTATCCGGACAAACTGGTCATCAAGGACGGCAGCCAGTCCACACTTGTGCCGATGCCTGATATCGAGTGGGTTGATGCAGCGGGCGACTACATGTGTGTCCACGCCAACGCGGAGACCCACGTGATGCGCAGCACCATGAAAGATCTGGAAAGCCAATTGGACCCAACGGTCTTCCAGCGGGTGCATCGCTCAACCATCGTAAATCTGGATCGCGTGGTGAAAGTGTGTTCCCACATGAACGGTGAATTCCACCTGGTGTTGGACGGTGGCGCATCGCTAAAGATGAGCCGTTCCTACAAGGACAAAGTCAAGCACTTCTTCTAGCCAGCGCCGTGGGACCCCTTCGGGGCCTGGGGCAGCTACCCTAAGCGTGTTCTTGCCGGTACCTTTCAATGAGAAGCGCCATCTTGTCTTTGGCAAGCAGCTTCTGCTTCTTCATCCTGCCCAGGGTCAGGTCGTCCAGGGGGCTAATCCCGAGGGACGCATTGGTTACTTTTTCTTTGAGTTCGTGGTGTTGCTGGTAGAGAGTCTGGAAGTTTTCGTTATCGGAGAGAAGTGTTTCAACAATATCCTGGTCGTATTCGAACATTGAAAATCCGTACCTTGTCCAGAGAATGATGTAAGCACAACATAGCGCAAATCCGGCTTCGGGACAACCTGGTAAGGTCAACATCCGCTACTTTAGATGAATAATGCTTCTCTTTGCGCCCGGGGCGTTACAGACTGGTGCCATGACCAGCGATGTGAAACACGCTGCCCGGGGAACCCACCCGGAGGATCCGCCCGCCGGGGCATTCTCCGCGTGGCTACATCGAATACGGCGGGCCCAGGTGAAAGATGGCGCCATGGACGTGCCCTGCGGTGACTGCACCGCTTGCTGTCGCTCGTCCTACTTCATCCATGTGGGACCTGAAGAGACCCGGACCCTCACGCGGATACCACCGGAACTGCAGTTCCCTGCCCCCGGCAAGCCGGAGGGTACGGTGCTTCTGGGCTATGATGAGAACGGTTGCTGCCCCATGTTGGTTGACGCCAAGTGTTCAATCTATGCCCATCGTCCCCAGGCCTGCCGCAGCTACGACTGTCGGATCTACCCGGCAGCCGGCATCGCTCCCGGTGACGTCGACAAAGAGCAGCTTAACGAACGGGCCGTGAGCTGGCGGTTTAGCTATCCCGGAAGACGGGACCGCGACAAGCATGAGGCCCTTAAGGCCGCCGTGGTTTTCTTAAGCGACCATCCCGAGTGTTTCGCTGCCGACGTGACCGACAGCGCAACCCAGTTGGCGTTGCTCGCGATCAGAACCTATGATGTTTTTCTGGAACACATCAAGACTGGGCGTCAGCCCCCGGCTGACGAAGTCGTCAGTGCGGTCCTGCAGGCTACAGATGCGTTCGAAGCCAAACGCCGGGGGCCCGAGAATAGGCCCTGATCGCGTCACTCGATTTTCAAGAAACGCTGCAGCCTGTCGAAGGTAGCCGAGAAATACTCGTGGTTATAGGTCACCCCGTTGAATCTCTCCACACCCTGCAGATCTTCCGGCAAGGATTCTGAGTCCGGAAAGCGAAAATCATCCACCATTATTGGCACGATGTTAGCGCGATGCTTTAGAGCGTGGCTTATTTCCAGTCTCAGCCAATCGTCGTCATTGCTACATCGATCCAGTGAACCTGGTGCCAGTATCAGGATGAAATTGGGTGAGCTCTCTATCGCTCGGAGCAGACGCTCGTCAAAGTGGGCAGCACCCAGATCATCAACGTCCAGGAAACACGACACACCCCTGCGCTCCAATTCAACCGAGACGATACGAGCCAGGTTGGAGCCCTTTTCGCGTCGATAGCTAATGAAGACCATCTTGGGCACCACGGCCGTTGCCGCCGACGGCAGCAATCGTGTTAGGGGCGAATCGACCCTATGCGGAACGGTGGACATGCCCGCCCACTGTTGATCTGGGTGGTGTTGATCCACGATGATCGCTAACGCGAAACCCAAAACTGCAACGGCTGCACCCATCGCGATGTCCGGTCCCCAGTGAATACCCAAAGCAAAGGTCGATAGGATGACGGTCAATGACAGGCACAGAACACAGTGTCGCCAACGTACATTAAACCGATATACCGCAAGCGCAACGGTCACTGAGAACGACACGTGTATGCTCGGAAAACAGTTATCCAACCCGCTTATGGGGCGTATCATTTCTATCAGATTTGGCGACAGCAGGTCCGACACCAGGATAGAAGACGAACCAGGATATGCCCAACGTTCCAGTACGGGGAAGAACAAGTAGAAAGGTAAACACAGGCAGTAGTTGAGGCCCAACGCAACGGAGTAGACGCGAAACGGTCGAAGTGAATCTCTTCGCCAGAACGCCACCGCAACGCCAATGACCAATATGTGGAACAAAAGAAAATAGGAGAGAGAATAACCAACGATACTCACCTTCGAAGTCAGTTCCTGATTGTGGAACTGAAATCCACCTTCCAGTTGTTGGAATGCCGAGGCGATATTGTCCGCGTGAGAGGCCTGCCACGCTCCCTGGAATGTCTGCTCCAGCTGAGTCTCCACGTAATTGAAGGCGAACAACGCAGCCAGCATGACCGCCAGACTCTGTTTAGTCCGAAGCAGCTTGATGAACATCGTCACGTCTTCTCATACGTAATTGTTGCGGCTGTTTTGTGGCAGCTCGCCATGCAAAGGCTGCTGCAAAAACGAACAAGCACACCAGGACTACCGACAGAGCCTTCATCAGTGTGGTTTCTTCGAGCGGCCGGACGAGGATGACACGGTATGCGGTGTTGCTCATGGGATCGAAGTCGAACATATTGCTGTCTTGACGTTTGGGGAATCCTTCGGCCTGCAGTAAGAAGGAGTTGATATCGGCTGATATCACGGTCACATCAAAGGGAGAGCCCATCGTCACATTGTTGCTGCTCATGTCGTTCCAGGTCACCTTCATCCCTTTCAATACGCTGGCAGGAGGCACATTGAAGGTTACGTCACGCAGCACTCTTGGGTGCTCGTTGTCGTAAGGCCACACGTATCGGATTCGGTGCATCTTCGTTGCGAGTTCAGATGCGATGCGAAGAACCAGGCTTTCCATGTCATCACGCCTGAAACTGATACGAAACTCCTGGGCTTCAAGCGCTGAATCGATTAACTCACTTCTGATTATCAGTGACTCATCGTGAACTTTGGTCATGGTCCACAGGACATCAAAACGTTGGTGGAAGTCTTCGTCAAACACGGTGAATTCAGTTCCAGAAAGGTTAATGGCCTGCCTGGCCGCTTCAATATAGCGATCCTCTATCTCAAATTCAGCAGCACTGTTCCTATGGATCTGTATGGGGACGGGGTGAGGCTGCACTCTGGCCATCCAGCGTAGATTCGCAAGGGCCCTGCGGGCATCTGGTGTTTTGTTGAAGTCGTCCCATTTAAGAAAGTCACCGGTGTTGATGTCCTCGGGCGACATTTGATTGATTGCCTGTTGCAGGCTGTCTTTGACGGTATCATCCGTCGAGCGCAGGACTATGAGGAGGTCGTTGGGCAGAGAGAAAGGTAGTTTCAGGAAATTCAGTCTCGGATCGCCGTCAAATCCGCTCTTCTTGCCGTCCCAGACCGCGGCGAAATCCGCTCCCTCGTTATCTCTCACCCTGGTGACCAACTCCGTGCTGCTGCTGATGTTGTCAGGCCGTATGGCATGAATGGTAATGTGCTTGTGCTGGTTGCTGTCGCCCGCTCCTGAAAAGATGTTCTGCTGCGCAAAATAGAGAGACGGGAGGAAGTAACTGGAGGTACTGAATTTGTTGTGGTAAATGAACCTGGCAGGCGTCTGCCGCGTTCTTAGATACTGAACGAATCCATCCAGATCCTGACCAGCGTAGTCTGAACGGCGTAGGACCAGGTACGAGTGATAGATTCTGCTGTTTGTATTGCGGCTCAGGTAGGTCGCCAGAATCTCGAGATTTGACCCCAGCATCTGTGCCACTACATAAACATATGGAGTGACGCGTGCCAATAGAAGACCTTCTTCGTCTGCATCCCAGTCAACCAGTTTCTGGACGGCTGCGCCATACTCCATCTCACGGACTCCGAATGTCAACGGCATCCGGGCTCGAAGGAAATCGCGGAGCTTCTGGTCGGCGAGTTGGGTCTCGGGATCCAGGGTAATACCTATAAACGTCATAGGGATCTCCTCAGAAGCATCTGCAGACCCGGCAAGCCCACCGTGCAATGCGACTAAGAAGATAAATGACACAACCAACTTCATCAGATAGGGAACTCGACGGAGTGAGAATTTGAAAATGGTAGGTCGCAAACGATCCTACTACAGAATCTAACGATTCACCATAGCGCTCGGAAGTTGACATCATGACATTTGGATTATGCGGAATGGCTTGTGCTGCGCCCGTTGTAATATACTCTTGGATTAGCGTTGAGGTAGATCCAGATTGAAGCCGCTGATCCAGATAACGGGTGCCCACGAGCACAATCTCAAACAAGTGGACGTCGAATTCGAAGACGGTTTGACGGTGGTTACCGGCGTGTCCGGATCGGGCAAGTCTTCACTCGTATACGACACCTTCTATCACGAGGCACATCGCCACTTTGTCGAGCTGTTTGCCCGCGGTCGCAGTGCCAGGCTTGCGCCCGCGAGGGTCGAGTCCATCAAGGGCCTGGCACCTTCGGTGGCGATCGGCCAGAATCTGCTCAACCGCAATCCAGGTTCTACCTTGGCGACCGCCACCGGATTACATCCCTTCCTCAGGATTCTGTTCACGAATTTCGGCAGCCGTCACTGCAGCGCGTGTGATACCGAGCTAACGCTGTGGAACGAGGAGGACCTGGTGCGGCGACTGGTCACCCTGAGTAAGAGAGGATCCACTCATGTATCTGCCCTGCTGGTGCGCGCTACGCTCGGTAGCCATCGAACCCTGTTGGCATCGTTGAGTTCCAGTTTCGGTGCTGACCATGTCAGGGTGGATGGGCGCACATGGTCGACTTCCCGCAGGCTGAAAAGCAAAGCGCCCCATGACATAGCGGTCAGGCTTGCTCGCCTTAACAAGCCGATACGACTCAAACAGGCGCGCGAGCTTCTATCGATCGGCAGGTCCCTCGGAACCGATCTGTTGGAATTGGAGAGCGCAGGCAACGTACAGTTGCTGGCACTCAGCCCCGTGTGCGCAGCGTGCGGTGGCTGGTTCAACGAACTCCTGCCGGTACACTTTCATATGAGTTGTCGCTACTGTGAAGGCGAGGGGTGTGATCGCTGCGGTGGAACAGGTTTGCATGAGCAGGCAGCGGCGGTGCGCTGGCAGGGACTCAGGCTAACGGAGCTGCTGGCGCTTTCTGTGGATGCGCTGGCTGAGAGATTTGCATCCGCTGAGCTGCCGAATTCAGCCAGGCGGCTAGTGACGGAAGTCGAGCGAAGACTGCAGGCATTGCAGTCGGCAGGTCTTGGCTACGTGCAACTCGACCGGGCCGCACCTACGCTCTCCCGAGGTGAAGGACAGAGGGCCCGTTTGGCGGTGGCTCTGACCAGTCGATTAGAGGGGATGGTTCACATTCTCGATGAGCCCACCATTGGATTGCATCCTGCCGATGTAGCCCGTCTGGTGCCGGACCTGCGCCTGCTGCCGGGCCCGGTGATATTTGTGGAACACGACCGGGTTGCCGCTGCCGAGGCTGACCGTGTGGTTGACATTGGACCGGGAGCGGGAACTCGAGGGGGTGAGATACTCTATAGCGGCACACCGGCTGGGCTATGGCGCACAAATTCGCCGACGGGCAGGTTCTTCAGTCTGCGCGAGCGGATGGCACCACCACCAAAGCGAGCCGTAGGAGAGCAATTTGCCACTATCCGTGGCGCTCGCCTGCACAATCTCAAGGGGATTGACGTGCCCCTGGCAGTTGCTGGTCTGAACGTCATCAGCGGAGTATCCGGATCCGGCAAGAGCACCTTGGTGGAAGACGTGCTGGTTGCATCCCTGCGACAGGATGCACCTGTTGGCTGCACTTCGATTGAAGGCCCTCGCATGGATGTGCTGCTGGTGGATCAGAGCCCCATCGGCAGGAATCCAAGATCCAATCCGGCAACCTACACCAAGCTTGCCGACATCATTCGTGATGGCTTCGCTGCTGCAACCGATCTCTCTGCTTCGCACTTCTCGTTCAACAGGCCGGAGGGAGCCTGCCCCATGTGCAAGGGAATGGGGGCGGTGGAGATTGCCATGCGTTACCTGCCTTCCGCCTGGATTCCGTGCAGCAGTTGTGATGGATCACGTTTCTCAGAGGAAGTTCGCGAGAGAAGCGCACCTTTCGGTGATCGGCAGCTCTCGATCACCGAATTCCTGAGTCTCAGTGTGGATGAAGTTCACGGTCTCATGCAGGCCGAAGCGCCGTTATCGGAATCCAAGCGCCGCGCAGCGATGCGCATACTCACGGCACTGACTGACATAGGGCTTGGTTATCTGACCCTCGGGCAATCCTCACCTTCCCTGTCAGGCGGGGAAGCGCAACGGGTGAAGCTTGCCCGGCACCTCGGCAGTCGCTCGCTGGCAAACAAGCTGTTGGTATTGGACGAACCCACCACCGGACTGCACCCGAGCGATATTTCCGGACTGCTGCTGGTGCTCGACCGGCTGGTTCGAAGCGGCGCGACCGTGGTCGTGGTGGAGCACAATCTCGACGTGATGAATGCTGCCGACTGGTTGGTGGATCTGGGTCCTGGAGCAGGACCAGACGGTGGCCAACTGATCTTTGCAGGACCACCAGCGGAGATTCATACCGCTAGCCAGTCGCTGACCGGCCGCGCGCTCAATGAGGAGCAGAAGATCCGGCCTCGTGGCAGAAAGCAGAGGGTCGCCGAGGCCAAACAACAGATCTCCGTTCGAGCTGCCAACTGCAATAACCTGCGCAGCGTCGACGTAGACATCCCGAAAGCTGCTCTGACGGTAGTTACCGGCGTATCCGGGTCCGGCAAGTCGAGCCTGGTGCGCGATGTGCTCGAAGCGGAAGCGCGCCGCCGCTATCTGGAGAGCCTGTCAATGTACGAGCGCCAGGTGACCAGGGAGGGGCCGGAAGCAGAGGTGGGGGAACTGGCCGGACTGGGTGTGACAGTACCGATCACCGCGCGTAGAAGTTTCCTTGATCCGAGGTCAACCTTGGGTTCCATCAGTGAGATAAGCCACCACCTGGCGGGGCTGATGGCGAGGATCGGCCGGCTTGCGTGTGACGACTGCGGCAAGCCAATGATACGCAAAGAGACCTATTGGAGTTGTAGCCGATGCGAGCGCCGGCAGCCAGTTGCCCAACCGCGACACTTTATCGCCGCTATATAGAGTCTGCTCATAAAGTTGTTAAGAAGGTTAAGACCCCAT
>CEPV01012056.1_pt1 | contig 47562 bp, 44 predicted proteins | sample 530451 | NCBI WGS metagenome assembly CEPV01 (sample SAMEA2620097, study PRJEB7988) | marine metagenome | isolation source: saline water (ENVO:00002010), including
TCAGCCAAGTTGAAAGAGAATTCAACATTCGTGAAGGCCTCCGACCAGAAGACGACACTCTTCCCGCCCGCTTTGTGGATCACCCCATTCCAGATGGGCCAGCGAAGGGGACGGCGATAGACATTGATAGAATGGTCAAGGATTATTATAAAGAAAAAGGGTGGAAAAACAACTAATAGGAAAATTATGGAGATTTTATGAGCAAACGTCTAGAAGGAAAAGTAGCATTAGTAACCGGGGGAAGCTCTGGGATTGGCACAGCCATCGTTCAGAGTCTGGCAGGAGAAGGTGCAAATGTTGCCTTTACGTACCACAGCAATAAGGAAGGAGCGGAATCGGTCCTTGCGGAAATAGAATCAATGGGTGCGCAGGGTGCATTCTTTCAAGCGGATATGGCAGATTTCGCTCAGGCCCAGAAAATTGTAGATGACGTTTTAACTCGTTTCGAAACTCTGGATATTCTGGTGAATAATGCCGGTGCCAACCAGGATAAAGTTATTTGGAAAATGACAGAAACAATGTGGGATGAAGTGATTGCTACAGATTTAAAAGGTGTTTTTAATTATATCCGTGCCGCTTCACCCAATTTCAGGGGAAAGAAGTCTGGCCGGATCATTACCATTTCGTCCATCAACGCCCTGCGGGGAAAGTTTGGCCAATCAAATTACGCTGCTGCTAAAGCCGGTGTGATTGGTTTGTCCAAAAGTGTGGCCAAGGAACTGGGACGGGCGAATGTAACTGTTAATGTCGTCTGTCCTGGGCTCATCGCTACAAAAATGATCCAGAGTATGCCGGATGATTTCAAGGAAAAGGCACTGGAAGAAATTGTGCTGGGTCGCATCGGTACACCAGAAGATATTGCCGACTTGACCACCTTTTTGGCCAGTGATGGTGCAAAACATATTACCGGTGAAGTGATCAAAGTTGATGGAGGTCAATATATTTAATGGAAACAGTATTTTTAATTGATGGCTGCCGTTCACCGATTGGTAGAGGTCATCCGGAAAAAGGGCTCTATCATAACCTTCGGGCAGACGAACTGTCTGTTCAAGTGCTTGAAGCACTGATAGAGCGTACCAAGCTTGACCCGGAACAGATTGATGATTTTTACCTAGGCTGCGTTGGGCAACATCTGGAGCAGGGGAAAAATCTAGCCAGGCTGATTCTACTTCTGGCCGGCCTGCCAAAAACCATTCCTGGCGCCACTGTCAACCGTTTATGCAGTTCTAGCCTATCTGCCCTGCAGATGGCGGCGGACGGTATTCGTTCCGGGACCAATCAGCAAATGCTGGTTGGCGGCGTAGAACACCTGGGCCATGTGCCCATGACGGCCGCTCTGGATTACCATCCTGGTTTATTCAAGGGCTACGATTTTCAATGGAGCAATATGGGACTTACAGCGGAAAAACTGTCAGAAGATTATGAAATTGACAGAGCAATGCAGGATAGATTTACCATAGCGTCTAACCAACGGTATTTTGATGCCAAAGAGACCGGGTTTTTTGCCCGGGAAATGGTGCCGTTAACCTTGGACGATGGACAGACTGTCACTGAGGATCAAGAACCGCGTTTATCGACAATGGAATCATTGGCTGGCTTACGAACAGTATTCAAGGAAGATGGTACAATCACAGCGGCGAACAGTTCTGGGATTTCTGATGGGGCCTGCATGGCCTGGGTTGGGAACGAATCAGCGGTACAACAATACGGCAGTGCACCGCTGGCAGAAATCGGTTTGACGGTGAATGTCGGGTTAGATCCTGAAACCATGGGCCTGGGGCCTGTTTTTGCCATCCGGAAACTATTGGATAAAACCGGGCTGTCTCTGGAGGATATTGACCTGTTGGAGATCAATGAAGCATTTGCGGTACAGGTATTGGCCTGCCAGCAAGAACTGGATATTGATTCGGAAAAATTGAATATCCATGGCGGCGCTGTTGCCCTGGGGCACCCCCTGGGAATGTCCGGTTTGCGCATTGCTGTAACCCTTGCCCACAGTATGGTTGAGCGAAAATCAAAATACGGAATTGCAGCACTTTGCGTGGGGCATGGACAGGGAGTGGCCATGCTTTTGAAACGGGATATCGATTAAATTGAACGGTTCATGGAAAAAGTTCAGTTAAACATCAACGGATTCACACGAATTGTCCTGGTAGATCCTCACGAGACTATTTTGGACACACTACGTAATCGGCTCTTTCTCACCGGAACTAAAAAATGCTGCGATGAGGGAACCTGCGGCAGTTGCACAATTCTAATAGATAGTAAACCTGTATTGGGATGTTTGACCCCCACAGTTCGTTGTGTTGGGAAAAAAATTGTAACTATTGAAGGAATCAGTTCAGGGGATGATCTGCACCCTGTTCAAAAATACTTGGTGAAGAATGGAGGCATGCAGTGCGGTTTCTGCACACCGGGCGTGGTGATGACAGCGATTCCTTACCTGGAAGAAAATCCAAATCCAACCGTGAATGATATTAAGGAAGGTCTTTCAGGAAATTTATGCCGATGCACCGGTTATAAGAAAATCATTGAAGCTGTAAAGGATGCAGCTGAGGAACTAAATACATGAACGGCCCTATTGGGAAACCAACCCCATACATTGACGGCGTTGAGAAAGTAACCGGGCAAGCGATGTATACGGATGATTTCCGTTTTCCCAATATGCTTTATGTGGGTTTAGTCCGAAGTCCTCACGCCCATGCCCGTATCAAGCATATTGATCTATCTGCCGCGGAGAAAGATCCGGGTGTGGCAGCGGTTGCCGTTGGAACAAATATCCCGATTTCATTTGGAATACTGCCTATCAGTCCAGATGAAAATGCCATTGCTGTTGAAAAAGTACGCTATGTGGGTGAGATTGTTGCCGCTGTTGCAGCGGAGACAGTAGAAGCTGCCCAAAAAGGCGCTGAAAAAATAATCGTGGAATACGAACCCATTCGCGAATTTATTGATCCTGAAGATTCCCTGGAAACCTGTGGAAAAGATGAACAAATCCACAGTCATACTAAAGAAGGAAAAAATATCCATAAGACCGCTGAACTGCGTTTTAATGAACCGGAAAAAGCACTGGAAAAATCACCATTCCAGCGTACGGAATCCTTCAAATTTGCAGGTGTCACCCACGCCTTCACAGAACCGCATTCCACCATCGCAATCTGGAATGGGGACGAAACCCTGACGGTCATCAGTGCTACGCAGGTACCCCATTATCTGCACAGAAACCTGTCCAAAGTTCTGGAACTGCCTATGCACCGAGTTCAGGTAAAGAAACCAGCTTTAGGCGGCGGATTCGGCGGGAAAAGTGATCCTTTTGCCCATGAAATGATAACTGCTTACCTGTCGATAAAAACTAAACGTCCTGTTAAATGTACTTTTACCCGAGAGGAAGTTTTTATCACGAATCACGGCCGTCATCCTACAACGATGGACATGTCAGTTGGTTGTGACAATGATGGAATAATTACAGCTCTTGACACAGATGTTATTATTGATGGCGGAGCTTATGGCAGTTTTGGTGTAGTGACCTCATATTATAACGGTGTTTTGCTGCAGGGACCGTATAAGATTGACAAACTGGGTTTCCGAACCCGGCGGACATATACGAATAAGCCTCAATGCGGCGCCATGCGCGGCCATGGAGCTGTGAATCCTAGGTATGCTGTGGAAGTGATATTGGATATGCTGGCACACGATATTGGCATAGATCCCTGCGATTTACGCATGAAGAATTTTCTTTCGGAAAACACTTTAACTGTCGGCCAGCTGCGCATCACCAGTAATGGCGTGAAGGAATGCCTGGAAACCGTACGGAAAAAATCGGATTGGAATAATCGTTATGGAAAACTTCCTTATGGCAGGGGATTGGGAATAGCCTGTGGTTTTTTTATCAGTGGGAGCGCCTTACCAATTATATGGAATCGTTATCCTCAAACTGTCGTTCACGCCAAATTGGATTTTGATGGGCGAATCGTTATGTTCAGTGGCGCCAGCGATATTGGGCAGGGCAGCGATACCATACTGGTACAGATTGCCGCAGAGGAATTGGGCATTCCCATGAATCAGGTCCAGGTAGAAGTAGCAGATACAAAGACAACGCCAGTGGATTTGGGCAGCTATTCCAGCCGCGTCACTTTCATGGTGGGAAATGCAGCTAAAATGGCCACAGAAAGAATCAGGAGCGAGATTGCCAGGGCCATCGCCAAAGAAAAAAATGTTTTCGCAGATGATATTTTATTCAGGGATAAAAAAATATTTACAAAAGACGGTGCCTTGGATATTGCCTGGGAAGATGGTGTGGAAATCGCCATGGCAGGCCGCGGCGCATTTGTAGAAAGCGGATATTATATATCCCCTAAGCTGGGCGGTGATTTTAAGGGTTCAGGTGCAGGCTTAAGCCCCGCCTATAGCTTCGGGGCCTTCATTTCTGAAGTGGCAGTGAATCCAGATACCGGTGAAGTGAATGTAGAAAAGATATGGGCGGCTCATGACTGTGGGAAGGCATTAAATCCTCTGGCAGTGGAAGGTCAGATTGAAGGCAGTATTCATATGGGTCTGGGACAGGCAGTATCAGAAGATATGCGCTATGTGCAAGGCCAGATTATGAATGCTAATTTTTTTGATTATCGCATTCCATACAGCGTGGATACCCCGGAGATGGACGTGTCAATCATTGAATCAAATGATGGCGAAGGACCTTATGGTGCTAAGGAGGCCGGTGAGGGACCAATTCATCCTGTCCTTCCGTCAATAGGCAATGCTATCCATGATGCAGTGGGGATTCGGATGATGGAGTTGCCCATCACACCGGATAAGATATTAAATAAGGTTCGGGAAAATACTTAGGCATGAGTCATTATTTTAAACCGGCAACGATTGAGGAAGCTCTTTCCCTGGCATCGGATTATTCCAACAATTATGTGTATTTCGGTGGCGGAACCGATCTGCAAATCTACCGGAAACAAAAGTTAATAAAAGACGAAGCTATTATTGACTTGAGCGGACTAACCGATATTTACAGGATTCAAGCTGATGGGAATGCACTGATACTGGGTGCTTTTGTTACTTTGGATGACATTACGGCAGCCCCTGAAATTCAAACACATTTTCCATTATTGGCTGAAGCAGCCGCATCAGTGGCAACACCGGTGATCCGCAAGACGGCTACTATTGGCGGCAACCTGTTGGTCAACAATCGGTGTACATTTTACAATCAGTCAAAAGAATGGCGGGATGCGGCTGGGTCCTGCATGCGGGAAGTAGGTCCTACCTGCCTGGTTACAGGCGGTAAAGATAAATGCTTCTCCCGAAACGTGTCTGATACGGCTCCGGCGCTGATTGCCTTAAATGCCACCGTGACTGTTCAAACCCAAAAGGGGAAGAATGAGATTCCCCTGAAAGATATCTATGCTCCGGATGGAATAAAATATCATCAACATATGGATGATGCTATCCTGACTGCTATTCATGTTCCGGAAAAACCGGTGAATGGGTGGTTTAAAAAACTGCGTTTGCGGAAAACATTGGATTTTACTTCGTTGACTATCGCTGCAGCAATTGATACTTCCGGCGTGGCTCGGGTATGCTTGAATGGGGTATCGATGTCGCCAATTTTGATAGAAGAGCCTTTTTCCGGATTGACGTTGGAAGTACTTATCCGCAATGCCCGGAAGAATTGTAAAACGGTTGACAATGACCTGATGCCCCTTAAGTATCGCCGGGAAATGATGAATGTTTTTTTGAAACAATGGTGGTCAACCGTTCATAATGATTAATGGGAAAATATTGGTATGAAGAATACACCATTTCCATTAAATGAAAAGGATGTTAAAATAGGTGGCAGTCTTTTTTTCGAAGAAAACAATATCATTAATCCTCCAATAAGGAAAGATATTTCCATTCACAGAATACCGGCAATTGAAGCAGCAGTACAATTGAAAAACGCAAAAATAATGAATATGATTCTTCTGGGATCATATTTAGAATTGAACCTGATACTTGATGTTGATTCAATTATTAAGGCATTTTAAAAAATGCTACTGTGTATACCTTACGTCTTAGTTTTGCTATTCATTTATTAGAAAATGGTACAGACATTCGTTTAATACAAGAATTGTTGGGACACAAGCGCCTAGAAACCACCCAGATCTATACCCATATTTCAAAGATTGTATTTGACCGTATCAAAAGTCCATTAGATAGGTTGAGCCTTTAAAGATATGTTTGAAAAACTGACCACTTACTTCGTACCTGTTTCCAAAGAATCGGCCTGGGTTTACCGCACCCGTATCGGCATCTTCCAGGGCTGGGTGTCTATCTTGATCAATGGACTTCTATTTGTCCTGAAATTAGCCATTGGCCTCGCTGTGGGTGCCGTGAGTGTGATCGCTGATGCGATTCATACCTTTTCTGATGTTGTCTCCTCAGTAGTGGTCATTTGGGGCTTTAAACAATCCGAGAAACCGGCGGATGTGGAACATCCATACGGTCATGGACGAGCTGAATATATTGCCACACTCATTATTGCCGTACTGTTGGTAGTGGCGGGGGTTGAATTTATCCAAACAGCCATTGATCGCATTCGAAACCCTGAATTGGTTTCGTCTGAATGGTGGATGGTTCTTGCTTTGGGTGCCACCATCTTATTGAAAGAGGTCACGGCACGCTATGCGGAATTCCTATCATCAAAGATTGCTTCCGGCACACTTCATGCGGATGCCTGGCACCATCGTACCGATGCTATTTCCAGTCTATTAGTTGTGACCGCCTTAATCGCCGGTAATTATGGTTATCCCACTGTAGATGGTTGGGCCGGGTTGGGTATCGCATTGTTTTTGCTCTACACCGGCTTTGAAATTGCCCGGGATGCGGTGGATGACCTTATTGGGAAACCACCAACATCAGAGGAGGTGGAAACCATACGCCGAATCGTCATGGGCGTGGGTGGCGTATTGGGTGCTCATGATATTACGGTCCACAGTTATGGCCACGATAAATTTGCTAGCGTTCATGTGGAAATTGATGCTGTAAAATCCACCGGTGAAGCCCACGATATTTCAGAGGAAGTGGAAGCCCGGCTTAAGGATGCGCTAGGTGTGGAACCCACAATTCATTTAGATCCGGTCCATCCTAATGATCCCTTAGTTCAGAAAGTAATGCTTCATTTAAAAGAAATAACCGCCCAGGATGATCAAGTGACCGATTTCCATGATATCCGCGTGGTTAATACCGAAAACCATCAGGTCATTTTGTTCGAAACCAATATGAAAATTGGGATTACCCAACCTGAAATCATTGCTTGTAACCAAAGGTTGGAAAAAAGTTTAAAAGATAAATTCGGTGCCTATGAGGTGCAGATCAAAGTGTCACCGATGCACCGTTTTTGATCAGGATATTTCGCCGGAATAAAACCGCTTTTCCTGGCCATTTATTTCTAACATAGCCGAACCTGTATCACCCAGAGATTTAAAAGTACCGTTTACTATTTCATCGCCATGATGAAATTGGACGGGCTGATCCATGTGACAGCAAGCCTTTTCCCATTCTGCCTTGATGGAATTCACATTGTTTGGGAGGCCGTCTAAAAGAGGTTCCAGGGCATTCAATATTTCCGCCAATACCCTTTCCCGCTGATAGAATTTCTCTGAATAAATATACATGGATGTAGCTACGGCTCGGAGTGTTTCGTCGAAATCATCCATCGTTTCATTAACATTGAGTCCAATGCCAATAACTGCTTGATTGAGTTGATCCCCCTTCACTTTAGACTCACACAGGATACCGCCCATTTTTTTCCCGCCAAGAATGAGGTCATTGGGCCATTTTAATTTTATATCCGTATCAAAATTCTTCAGGGCATTATGAACGGCCAGCCCAGAGACAATGGGAAGCCAACCGGAGAGGTTTGAGATTAAATCAGGAAAGAGGAGGAGGGAGAAGGTTAGGCTTTTATCCGGGGCGGCGGACCAATTGCGATCGCCGCGGCCTTTGCCGTTGAATTGATTGTCCGTAACGACAAGGGCGCCCGATTGGGCGCCCTCTTCAATGATTTCCCATGCTTTTGAATTGGTAGATTCGAGCCGGGTATAGTATTCGATCTGTTGACCAAAAATCCCGGTTTTTAGGTTGGCCTGGACCAGGTTGGTAAACAGCATATTTAATTAGGCGTTTGGGTCGAGTTTCTCCCGCAGTTTTAAGGTCATCCCGGGATTTAATACACCGACATTGGCCTTAATAATTTCTTCATTATCCCAAAGGAGAATGATCCAGGATTTGGCATCTCCGTATTTATTTCCGGCAATATTCCAGAGATTGTCACCGGCTTGTACTTGATATTCAGTAAAAGTGGGTTCAGCTGTTTGTGCGGAAAGGCGTTCTTTTTGCAGGTTAAGAAAATGATAGGGATAAATGAGATTAGGGTTATCACCAATTTCATCTTTATTCCAGGTATAGATATGCCGCCATAGGCGAAAATCACCATATTCTTTTTTTGCAATTTTAATCAAATAATCACTGGGCTCTACCATATATTTTTCCCACGCAAAGTCAGGAAATAAAATCTCAGGATTAACCTTGAATTCTTTTTTTGGTTTTTCCGTAACAATTTTTTTATCCTTATCAATATCAGGGGCAGGACCATGCTCCGGCGTTTCTGCTGGACTGCTTTCTTCAACAATTTCCGGTTCAGCAGCAAATGTAGCCTCCTGTGGGTTCGGCAAATCAGCACGATCAATTTCATTAGTAGTCTGTATAGAATCCGTATCCTGAAGATCTAAGGGTGGGGCCGTTTGTTTCCCGCAGGAAACAATCAGGATTGCCATTGTAAGTAAAGTAAATTTTTTCATAAATCTATCCTTCTGAGGTGCAATAAATAATTATAACAGGTTCAATATTCATCAATGAATTGACCTGATACAGGTTCCCAATTTGGAAAAATATTGTCAATTCATACCGCAAAGTGTAGTAACAAAATTGTATATGAAATAAATAAATTGTTAAGTTTGTTTAAACTCTCCAAAGACAGAACGCAATACATCTGCCACCTCACCTAATGTGCATTCGGCGCGAATACAATCGATAATGGTCGGCATTAAATTATCATCCGATTGGGTTACTGATTGAAGAGTATCGAGTTTTGTCTGGACTTCACCATTATCGCGTTCTGCCTTTAATGCAAGTACACCATCAATCTGATCTTTCACCGATGACTGGTTGATCTCTTGTAGTTCAGCATCTGGCTCACCGTCTTCTTCAAAACTATTCATGCCGACGATTTTTCTGTTTTTGCTGTCTACAGATTGTTGGTATTCGTAAGCGCTTTTAGCAATTTCGCCCTGAACCCATCCCGACTCGATAGCCGAAATTGCACCGCCCATATTATCCATCTCATCAATGATCGATCGGGCTTCATCTTCAAGTTCAGATGTGAGTTCTTCGATCACTTCACTGCCGCCCAAGGGATCGACAAAATGGGTTACGCCTGATTCATGGGCGATGACCTGTTGGGTTCGCAGGGCCAGTTTAGCGGAGTGGTCCGTAGGCAAGGCCAATGCTTCATCGAAGGCATTGGTATGGAGGGATTGGGTGCCGCCCAATACAGCCGACAATGCCTGGATAGTAGTGCGAACTACATTATTATCCACTTGTTGGGCTGTGAGGGTGGAGCCGCCAGTTTGGGTATGGAATCGACACAGCATGGCTTTTTCATCGGTGGCCCCGAACCTTTCTTTCATGATCTTGGCCCACAGGCGTCGTGCGGCACGGAATTTGGCCACTTCCGTTAAAAAGTCATTATGGGCGTTGAAAAAGAAGGAGAGGCGCTTTCCAAAGACATCTACTTTCAGCCCCTTATCTAGAGCTGCCTGCACATAAGTGATCCCGTTGGCGAGGGTAAATGCCAGTTCCTGGGCAGCAGTGGAGCCCGCCTCACGGATATGGTAACCGGAAATGGAGATGGTATTCCACTTGGGCACATGGTCGGCGCAAAAGGCGAATACATCTGTAACCAGTCGCATGGATGCTTCCGGGGGATAGATGTAAGTCCCCCGAGCGATATATTCTTTTAAGATATCATTTTGAACCGTTCCTCGGAGTTTGTCAGCAGATATTCCTTTTTTTTGCGCGGAAACAATATAGATGGCCAGCAGGGTCGCCGCCGTGGCATTAATGGTCATGGATGTGGACACTTGGTCCGGGGGAATATCCTTAAACAGACGATCCATATCCCGGATGGATGAAACGGGTACACCCACTTTTCCAACTTCACCTGTAGCCATAGGATGATCAGAATCGTACCCGATTTGGGTGGGGAGGTCAAAAGCAACAGAAAGCCCTGAAACACCCTGCGACAAAAGATACCGGTACCGTTGGTTCGATTCCTCTGCGGACGTGAACCCGGCGTATTGGCGCATGGTCCACAGCCTATCCTTATACATATTGGGATAGATACCGCGGGTGAATGGGAATTGGCCGGCTTTTTCAGCCATTATTTCATGCCTCGTTCCTTTTTAATGTTTTGATAGGCGTCATTCACCGCCTTGAATTTTTCTTCCGCCAAATTTTTCAGGTCTTCGCCTAAATGAGCCACTTTATCTGGATGGTATTTAGTGGCCATTTTACGATAGGCCTTTTTTACTTCTGTATCTGTAGTTGAGGGGTCCACTTCCAGGATGGTATAATCGGAAAGGGTGTTCCGGAAGAACATAGCTTCGATTGAATTAAAATCATTTTCATTGATATTTAAATAGCGGGCGATGGTGTGGATCACTTTAACTTCATCAGCATGGACATGACCATCGGCTTTTGAGAGGCCAAACAAGACATGTATAAGCTCTAAGCGGCTGGGATGATCCATGGAGCGCACAATCTGCCGGCATACATCCCGCAAGGGATAATCTTGTTTAATAATATCTTTAAACAAGGTCATGAAATCCCGGACTTGGCTGGCACTGAATTGTTTTGTGAGAAACTGTTTTACATAATCCAGTTCGGATTTTAATAATTGTTTATCCGCTTTCATGACGGCGCCAAACAGAACCAAAAGTGATACAATAAAATCCCCCGGTTGAGTTTGCGGGTATGCCCGGGATTGATAGGCACTCCCATACGCAGCACCGCCCGCTTGGCCTGACATTCCGGCCAGGGTATAGCCAAGAATGGCCCCGATTGGACCGCCTAGAACCCATCCTAGGCCTCCCCATAACATTTTTTTACCAACACTCACGTTATTTTATCCTTTTAAGAGTTGGCAAAGTTAATACTATTTTCTCCTCCTTTAGAATGCAGAAGAAACCAACATAAAAGAAATTTGGAAGTATCAAAGAAAACAAAAGCGGCACTTTGGTGGAACCGCCTCAAATCCAAAAAAGTCCCGATCCCTGATACTCTGTCCATTTCTCCCAATGGCAGGGGAGCCATCCGATTTTTAATTATTCTTCCGGAACACACGACACAATCTGAATTAGCAAAGCGTTTTATTTTGGCCATTCGGAATGCCTTGGGCCCGGCGGCGGTGAACCAAATCAGAATTCTGGGTCCCGCCAACGTAGGAAATTTGATCAACCTGGAAGATTTTCACGATTTTATTTTATTCACCGAAGCGGATTTAAACCGTTGGGGCCTTCCGGGGAAAGAATTGATTTGGGCCTGTCAGCGAATTCAAGTGGATGCTGTATTGGATTTGAACCAGGAATTTGCCCCTGTTTCAGCCACCATCGGCTCCACTGTGGACGCACCCCTAAAAGTGGGCTTTTTCAGTGATGAAGGAGAGGATTATTTCAATATTATGATCCGCCGCAGCGGAACCGATTTAATGGAAAGCGGTTTTAAGGAAATATTCCAAATACTGGGGATGTGATGAATATTTATGGTAATGAAAATCAAGGGATTAAAATGGCTGCCGTGGCTGTATTCCGGCCAAAGACAATTTGCCTTTCCTCAGTATTTTAAAGGTACACAAAGAAAAGTAATACTTGACAAATTCTTTGAAACTGCATATCATGTAGAAAAGAGAAGGGGAAATAGTTCAATTAGGCTGAAAATATTTAGCTGAAAAAAATATAAAATGCCCCTTGAAAAATGTTGCCGAGTGAAATGACTCCAACTATATTCGTTTCCCATTTTAGAGGAAAAAATTCATGTTAGAAGGTATAATCTGCCCTGTATGCGAAGCCACTTTAGAAGAAGTGGACATAAAGGAGTCCTTGGTATGCAAAAACTGCAAGACCGATCTTAAAGATAGAAAATACCTGGATTTCCTGGAATTCCTGATGGCCAATGGCTTGGTAGAAGATCTGGACTTTTTTGATCAAAAGGTTTACAGCGAGGACGTTGAGCGTCTTGAACCGGACGACGAAGAAGACGTTGATCCTGCAGAATTCGAGAAGAAAAAAGACATTTTCAGTTTATACGAGGGTGAAATGGAAATGTATAAGCAGAAGCATGAAGATGAAGAAATTAAGGGCTATGAAGATTTTGAAGGGATTGAGGAAGAATGGGAAGATTTCAATCAAAGAGATTTCAAAAACCCAAATAAAACTTAGAATTGATTATGGAAGAAAATAAAAACATTCAGCAGATTAATATTGAACTTACTCAGGAAGTGAGTGAGGGTGAATACGCTAATTTTGTTGTAGTGACTCACTCCCCCGCAGAATTCGTGATGGATTTTACCAAGATTCTCCCCGGTGTTACGAAAGCCCGTGTTCATTCAAGGGTTATCATGGCGCCGCAGCATGCTAAGGCATTTTTAGCTGCCTTGGGAGATAATATTAAGCGATTTGAAAAGAAAAATGGTGAAATTTCTGCACCGGCTCAAGATGGATTCGGAGATTATCCGGTGACGCCGCCCGAGGGATCACTCCCGAATTAATAGACCACCCAGTCCGCACCCCTTTTTAATTCCCTCATTTTAATTATTACCCACAAACTCAAAATAACCCAAGCCAATCCATAACCCAATAAGCCACCAAAAATAATATCGGCTGGGTAATGGACACCCACATACACTCGGCTGAAGGCAACCAAAGTGGCGACGGTGAAAAACCCTTTTTTATATCGTGGGTAGAAATAACCGAATACCACGGCAGCCGCAAATATGTTTGCCGCATGGGAAGATACAAAGCCGTATTGACCCCCTTTCCCCACTAATAGACGAATTCCTTCTGTTAACTCATGGCTGGGCCTTAGCCGTCCGAAAAATGGTTTAAGCACTTGGGCTGAAGCAGCATCGGCAAATCCTACAGCAACAATTAATATTACGGCCGTGATTTGTCCCCTGCGGCCCCCTTTGATAGCGAGGAATAGAATAACCAGTAGAATGGGTATCGCCCAAATATCTTGGTTGGTGATAATGGGCATGGTCACATCAAATACAGGATTGGCAAGGGTGGAGTTGAAAAAGCGGAATATGGCCTTATCAACATTAATAAGGAATTCTAACATGGTTGAAATTAACTTATAATTCCTTTAAAAAAACACTTGACCGACGAGAAATGCAGAGATAAGTTTTGATTAGTTTATAGCAGGATCGTAATACAAGAAGACTGGTTGTTCCCCCGCTACCAGGATTCCTACGATCCTGCTTTTGTTTTATATACACAAAAGGCCCCCGAGATCAGAGGCCTTTATATTTTGTATAAATTTTTTAGGAAAAGAGGTTAAAAGCGGGCGTTCAGTTTTAATGTAAAATGGCGCCCGAGTTTCGGCCCACCTACGATTTCCCTGTGGACATTATCATTTAGATTATTGATATTTAGGATGAGATCATATTTCCCAGCAAATCGGTATCCCACCATGGTATCAAATACCAAATATTGGTCTATAATACCATAATGGACGCCCGCGGCCCACTCAAATTCTGGGATGTATCTAAATCCCAAGTTGCCATGCCAACCCTGTTCTGCCGTATAAGCCACCTTGGCATTGACTTTATATTTGGGTGCATTGATGGGGTCGTAGGATCGCGTCAGGAAATTCCAAAACCGTGTTTTTCCCAGGAAGGAGAAATTCATATCAGCGGTGATTTTGGGTGTAATAAACGTATAAATGCTGGCATCTATACCCCACAGGGATACTTGACCATAGTTAATATTGGTTAACATGAGGTTCACCGGATTATCAAAATTGGTTACGTCATCTGTCCACCAAGCGCCTAATGTATCACCATATTCAGTATGAAGGGATGTACCATTTCGTTCCTCTGCTGGTTTATTCCACCATCCTGCAGGGATAGTTGTTGACCATTCAGATGATCCATAGGCAATGTAATAATAACCATGAATGCCATCACCGCCATCTTTAATACCGCTATGTTGCGATGTGGGTATAAATCCTAAAACATCTGGGTCTGGATTTTCAATACTATAAAACCCGTCTGATGTATCAAGCACGACCGGTGTGACCCAGGTAAGATCACTGACGAAATCACTATAAGTGCTGTAGTACAAATCAAAAGTGGCCCGGGTTCTTTCACCGATAAATCCCGCATAGCCGAATTCATATGTCCATACTTCTTCAGAACGCACCGGTTCAATCTTAGTATAATCTTCTGCATTTACAAACTGTCCTGGCCGCCCCAAAACGGCAGGAATATAAAGAGCGGATCCCTCGGGCATATTTGACCATCGAAATTCTGACGAAGAACCAGCCCGAACATCAAACATCATCAGTTCGCCGGCTTCATTTCGCGTAAAATTATAACCATCTTTATTCCCACGTGCTTTTACAGGAAATACAGAATATTGTGCAGCCAATACATCCAGATATAATCCTTGGGAAGAAGGTGTATTAAAAGCGCGAGCTGCTGTTAATCGAATTGTTTGATTTTCTCGCGGCTTATAAAGCAGTCCAACCTTTGGAGAGATTTGGGGATAATACTCCATGGTTTCTCCGGATAAGGGATCTTTCAGAAATTTAATTCCGCCGTCTTTCTGTTGGCCGCTGTGAAGGTCAATGCGGCCGGAGAGGATCAATTCAAAGTGGTCGCTCAATTTTGACTGAGATTGGGTATATAATCCAAATTCGTTGGTCACCAATAATTCATCCCATTCATCTATTTTTCCATCACCATCGTTATCGATTCCATCCTCATCGAAACTGATTGGATTTCGGCCTGGTTTTCCATCGGGAAGAATGGTTCCAAAGGTTTTGGGCATTGTACGTTGATAGTCACCGCCCCAAATGAATTTGGTATCTAAGAAGTTAAAATCAGTGTTGTGTTGAAACTGAAGATGGAAAAATTTTGAATGATCTGTTACAATTCCACCCGTACGCATATTTCTAGTTTCACCTGATAAAGAAGTATTTAGATAGGCCTGAGCATACCAGTTTTTATATACCCATCTGCCTTGAAAAAATTGATAAATCCAGTCATCGGCAAGATATCTGCCAATCCCAGTGATATTGATATTGGTTGCCTGCGCGAACCCGTAGTTCAAACTAATAAAATGCTCAGGCGAAAAGTTATAGTCAGTTCGAATATCGAATCGTGTATTATTGATTTTGAAATGAGGAATATCATCAATGCCATCACTATCTCTATCATAGACCTTATTATCCTTACCTAAATAGGTTGTATCAACAGTGCCATCTCCGTCACGATCCACTTTGATATCCCATCCATCCCACCAAGCAAGGCCGTCTTCAAAATAGTCATCTAATTCATCACCGTGACCCACCTCATCATCAAGCCATTGTTTGTAGTGCGCCTGTTTTTCTGCATCTTCAATATATTCCCAATCGCTGGCATTAAACTGCACTAATGACATTTTATATCCTAATTTGCCAATAGTTCCAGCATGACGTATCTGTGCCTTGGAAAAATTTCTTGTACCACCCGTTATCCCGACTACGGTACCCTTGGATTCTTGGGGGCGCTTAGAGATAATATTGACAACACCTGCATGCGCATTGGGCCCGTAAAGGGCAGAGGAGGGTCCAAGAACTACTTCGATCTGTTTTACGTCATCAGAGGTAAGCGGAATTACATTATAGGCGATTAGTCGAAGAGAAGGGACATTGGCCATTCGTCCATCCGTTAAGGTGAGCAATCGACTGCTAAAGCTGGAATTAAATCCGCGAGCACTAAGGTTGTAACTATCCAATCCTGAAGCAGTAAAATCAACCCCTTTTATATTTTTGAAATAATCCCCAAGGTTGGGATTGCTAGCATTGCGAATTTTTAATTCTGATATAATGGAGATGGCTGCGGGCGCATCGGTAATTTTTTCCCGCTTTCCGCGACTAGCGGTAACCACATATTCCTGTAGTTGAATGGCAGATACACTCAGTTGTGCATTGAATATATGTGAATTTTCAGATAATTCCACCGTACCGGTAAAGTCACTGTAACCGATATACGTAATCTTAATGGTATATGTGCCGATAGGAACGTCATTAACAATATACTCACCATTAAAATCAGTAGCGGCGCCAGTGTTTAGTCCATTCCCTGATATAACTACATTTGCACCAATCAGCGGCTGTCCATTTTGGGCATCCGTAATTTGGCCAGACAAATCAATATTTTGGGCATACAGCGTAGAAAAACAAAATAAGATTACACTGGTAATGTGTTTCATTTTATTTCCCTAAGGTTAATTGTAATAAAAATGGGGGCAATCCGAAGACCACCCCCATCTTTTATGAACGATACACTTGCGAGGTATCGGAGATCTTTATTGAGCTACTTCTGTCCAGCTCGATTCAAATTTAATGGTTTCATTAACGGGCATGCATACCCCCATGGTAATGACATATTTCATTTTGCCACCTCCACCGGTAGCTAGACCTGCCAATGACCAATCGTTTGCGCTGTCATTAACAGGAGCTGGAGCTGCTGGATTTGAGCTATCAACAAGAAGTGCGTAGGGCAAACCAAAAGCAGTTTTACCGCCGCCGCTAGCCAAATTATCCATGTGCATGTAAGCAATCATATCAACTGCATCAATTGTGCCGTCAGGTGTGCCTGCAGGTCCAGCTATATCAGTCAATGGATTCTTAACATCTGCAACTTTGGCTACTGCTTCTGCAGAAATGTTGAATGCGTACCATGTTAGGTAACCACCCCAGCTGGCCAGAGCAGCAGACATGATATAAGCTTCAGAAGTGGGATCTGTTGTTGCAGTGGGATCCCAGCCACCACCAGCATTTACTGGAAGACCTGCAAGACCTGAAACTGTGCGGTCTTCTGTCTCATCCCATGCGGACTTAACTTGGCTGTATAACACATCATGAGCATCGCGATCTAAAAAATCAAGACTAAATGTCGCAGGTTCTACATCACGGTTAACGGCAAATATTCCATCAGGGAAAGGTGGTAATACCTGCTCAATATCTACCACCGGTGAAAGGGTAAAAACACCAGTTTCATAATTACAAGTCCAATCTCCCGTATCATTGATTTGGGGTGGTGGAATCATTAAGTAGGTATTACATATTGTTTCATCCAAGCGAAGTGAAGGATAGGTACCTTTTACAGTATAGGTACCGGGCGTAGACTTTGATTTGGAATCTAATAGATCAACTTGCATTGAGATGCCTACAGCGGCTAAAGCAGCGGCATCAAATACTGCCGTCCTTGGAAATCCCGGGGCATTATCACCGGCTGTAAAAGCCGCAAGTGTTTGATTGGTCGCACCAACAACAAGAGCTTCGTCAACACCAGCAGCAGCAGCAAAACCAGCCGCATCCTTCCAGTTAGCGACTAAAGGATATGCATCTGCTGAATGGGCAACACCATCTTTAGTAATCACTTCACGAGTATAAGTACCTGTTAGGCCTGTCAATTGCCACAAACCAACAGAATCACCTAAATTTGGGCTGTCATCTTTATCTTCACATGCAGAAAAAACAATTATTCCTGTGAGTAAAAGACATAGAGGTTTATAGAGTTTTAATTTCATGATTTCTCCTTATTATGTAATCGTTCAATTGTTCAAATTCCAGTCATACCTCGCAATAGTAACTGGAACCTGAGGGAGGAAAATACATCCATAATAAATAAGGGGTCAAATCTTTTTTTTAACATAATTTGCACGGATTATTTTCGACGTTCTAACCATCGTTTTAATGACCATATTAGAATTATTACTCCGGCAAAAAAGAGCAAATGGCCAAGGACAAAATTGATTATATACTCCATATTTTAATTTAACTTGAACTATTTAATACTTTGTAGAAATAAAATGGCAGCTTCTTTCCGGGTTTCAATTATGAGTATTGAATTGTTGCTGTTCACGCCTAACCCAAGTTCAAAGAAGAAATGATTAACACTGTTTATCATTTTAATCCATTAATCGGCAGTATAAAATAAAAAATAGACCGACCAGTCGGTTTAGCTATTGATTTTTCCTCGTCAATCAACATAACTTTACCTAAAATTATACAGTCTTTTAACATCGATATATTCATAATCACAGGAAATATTATAAATGAAAATCGCAGTTTTAGTTAAACAAGTGCCCGGGGCTGAGTCTCCACTGCCCATTCATTCCAACCAGAAATGGGTAGACGAAGACGCCGTTGCTTATGTCATGAATGAAAGTGATAATTACGCCCTTGAAGAAGCGCTCCAAATCAAGGAAGCCAATAGTGAAGGTGAAGTTGTAGTTATCAGTCTAGGCCCGGATCGAATCCAAAAAGTTATCCGGGAGGCTTTGGCCAAAGGCGCTGACCGGGCTATCCATATTCAAATAGATACCGTAGGAGCAATTGATCCGTTAGCAACCGCTTCACATTTTGCCGATGCTTTAAAAGAAGAAAACTTCGATTTGATTTTTTCAGGACTTCAGTCGGATGATTTTGGCATGGCCCAGACAGGTGTTATTATAGGGGAAATGCTGGGAATGGCTACCGCATCCCTAGTTATGGCAATAGAAACAGGCGGGGGAAAGATTAAAGTAAAACGGGAACTTGAGGCAGGGTGGTTTCAATGGGTTTCCCTATCCTTACCCGCCAGTTTAACAATTCAGTCCGGATTGAATACACCACGTTATCCGTCATTAAAAGGCATCATGGGGGCCAAGAAAAAGGAAATCAAAGTGGTTACGCCAAATCCCGTTGAAGCCAACCAATCACTGGAAAAAATATATGTGCCCCACAGCGACAAACAGACTGTTATGATCGAGGGTTCAGTAGATCAAATGGTGGAAAAATTAATCCACACTTTTCGTAACGACATTAAAGTATTATAGGGGTAACATGGATATATTAATCGTCCTTGAAGATAATAATGGAAAAATCCACCGTATGGGATTGGAATCCATTGCCGCCGCACAGAAGATGGCAAATGACCTCGGCCTTTCCATGGGTGCACTGGTCATGGGGAAGAATGGGGATGCCTTGGCTGAACAGGCATCAGGTTTCAATGTGGGTGAGGTCATTAAAGTTAATAATAAATTATTATCATCTTATTCATCTGATGGATATGCAGAAGCTGTAAAACAGGTTATTGAACAGGAAAACCCAACCTATGTTTTATTCGGCCATTCTTACCAAGTCCGTGACTATGCCCCCAGGGTCAGCGCCAAATTGATGAAACCATTCCTGGTGGATAATGTAGCTATGAATACTGAGGGCGGAAATGTTGTTTTTACCAAACAAATGTTCAATGCGAAACTTTTCTCTGACATAACACCCGTTAGCGATGGTCCATACCTGGTCAGTTTTCAGTCTGCCGCTTTTTCTTCCGAAAATGCGGTATCGGGCTCAGCATCTGTCAGGGAAGCCACCGTAAACCTGGATGCATCCATGATCAAGACCGAATCGGAAGAACCATTCCAGGAAGAAGCAGGCGGTGTTGATTTAACTTCAGCGGAAATCATTGTTTCTATAGGGCGGGGCATCGGAAAAGAAGAAAATATTCCCCTGGCTGAAACATTAGCGCAAGCCCTGGGTGGAGAATTGGCTGCATCCCGTCCTGTTGTGGATGCGGGTTGGCTTCCTGCGGCCCATCAAATTGGAAGTTCGGGCCAGTCGGTATCCCCCCAAATGTATCTTGCTTTAGGAATATCCGGCGCCATTCAGCATGTGGTCGGTATGAAGGGTTCGAAAAATATTGTGGCCATTAATAAAGACCCTGAAGCACCCATTTTCGAAATTGCTGATTACGGCGTGGTTGGGGATGTCCTGGAAATAATTCCCAAACTTGTTGAATCGCTGAAGGGCGACTGATTCTTATTGGTGGAAGCGCACTTCACAGGCATTGAAAAAATAGTGCTGGCCCTGGGTATATCCATTACTCTGGGATCTTTTGCCTATGAAGTCTGGCGGCGTCTCCGGATTGTATTTAAAGGCCACCAATATTTGCCGGTTGACCGTTTCGGCACTCGGATTTGGCGTGTAATCCGGGAAGTATTTTTGCATGAAAAAGTTATCAAAGGCCGTTTCTGGCCCGGATTGATGCACGCCCTGGTCTTTTGGGGTTTTGTTGTTTTCGGACTGGTAACTTTAGATCATTTTGCCATTGGATTTGGCCGCCCCCTCATGAGCCACTCAGTACACAAGTTATACAGTTATATTGTTATACCCTTTTCAATACTTGTACTGGTTGGTATTTTGGCCCTGGCCTACCGAAGATTTGTATCACGTCCGAAAGCACTTGGAAAAATTTCACCAACATCAGGTTTAGTGGCCCTGTTCATTGCAATATTGATGATTACTTACTTGCTGGGAGAAACAGGCCTGTCTCCTATGGCCTGGCGAATAAACTGGTGGATTCACTCCCTGGTTATATTGGTATTTATGTTTCTTGTTCCGCGCTCGAAACATTTACACCTGGTCCTGGCGCCCTTAAATATTTTTTTCAGGCCCTTCCAACAACCAGACCATACAACGGTCAACATCGATTTAGAAGGGTCAGAAGATGAATTGGATTCCATGTTGGCAGATCTTACACGGCTGACAAAAAACCAGGTCTTGGATGTTTTTTCCTGTGTGGAATGCGGGCGCTGCATTGATGTGTGTCCGGCGAACCGCGGGGGCGGTATACTGGATCCCAAGAATCATTTCATCCTGGATTTACGCCAACCCCTCTTGGATAGTGGAGATGTGGATGTTCTTGGGGGCATCAATGTGGAAGCCGGCTGGGAATGCACCACTTGCCAAGCCTGTACAGAAGTATGTCCGGTTGGAAACCATGTAGAAAAATCCGATGAAATACGCCGATTAGAAGTTTTGGTAGAAGGGAAAGTCCCCCAGGAATATCAAAAACTATTCATGAATTTGCAGGAATCCGGCAATACGGAGGGGCATACCGACAGTCCCCTGGCAGACCGGTTACCCACTTATACGCCAGATAAGGAATATGTACTTTGGCTGGGATGTTTTGCCCGTTATGAACTTGATCCAAATTTTACCAAGTCGGTGGAGAACTTTACTAAAATATTGGAGGTAGCCAATGTATCCTACGGCGTGTTAGAAAATGAACATTGTTCCGGGGATCCTGCCAACCGGCTGGGTGATAAACTAACCTATACCATGCTGCGGGAACATAATATGAAACAATTGGCCCAAGCTCGTAAAGTGGTAACCCTTTGTCCTCATTGTGCCTTGAACTTGGAAAAGGAATATGGGAAATACACAGAGATTAACTATAGTGTAATGCACCATACGCAGGTCATTGAACAGTTAATGAACGAAGGCCGCATTGAGGTGGAAAAAGGGACGGATGGGAAAGTGACTTTCCATGATCCATGTAATTTATCAAGAATGCTTGATGAGGTAGATGCGCCCAGGACTGCCATCCGTGCTTCGGCTGAAGAATTCTTTGAATTGGAAGAATTGGGAAGAAATACATTGTGCTGCGGTGCCGGCGGTGGACTATGGTGGAAGAAAGAAACCCAGGGCAGAACACACTTGGTTCGTGCTGAACAGGTTGTTGCATCACAGGCAGATACCCTTATAACCGGTTGTAATTTTTGCTTCGGCATGATGAACCAGGGCCTTAAGCCCCTTACTCCGGAAGGACGGTCCGAAATCCAGGTAAAAGATGTGGCCGATTTAGTGGCTGAAAACCTGGTTGAGACGACCACGGCTTAAAAAACCCATCCCTAATACAAATCATTTCTATTTTCCCTTCGAAAAGGGGATCAAACACTTCGATGCGGAGACGATCCAAAACTTATCCGAGTACGAGAAATACCAGTTATCATTCCACCCGGAACGGCCCAAATACCTCGACTATTTATCCATTTTTTCTGAGGCAAAAGAAATCCTCCAATCCGACGACTTTGGCGCTTGTTTAATCCAATGCCACCGAGCATCTTTCAAAAATATTCCTGTAATGCTCATCGGCCAACAGAGCGGCCCCACTTCTGATTATAGACAGTTTCAAAAGATAGCAACCGACCCGGTGGAATTGGAAAAATGGAATCACGGGATGCCCACCCCCGCAAGTTATGAAAAAGCCATTGAAGCAGTGAAGATCGCCAATGAAGAAAAAAGGATCGTTATTATTTTTGTAGATACGCCCGGCGCCGATCCAACGGAAGAATCAGAAGCAGGAGGCATTGCCTGGCGCATTGGTGGGACGATCAAAGCATTGGTGGAAGCGGAAGTGCCTACACTATCGGTGATCATTAACCGAGGCTGCAGCGGGGGCGCCATTGCTCTGACCGGGACGGATATCACTTTAGCAATGGAAAATTCAACTTACTTGGTAATCTCCCCGGAAGCCTGTTCATCCATTTTGTACCACGACCGCCACCATGCCAATGAATCAGCAGAAGTGAGCCAAATTACATCCAAAGAAGGATTTCATCATGGGATCGTGGATGAATTGGTAGTAGAGCCCAAAGGCCCGGCCCACCGTTTTCCCCAGGAATCAATTCAATCTTTAAAATCAGCACTAGAAAGAAATGTTAAAACATTAAATGCATTATCGGATGTGTTTGAATTCCGTGTGAATCGCTGGGCAAAAATGGGCCAGTGGTCGGAGAAAAATCATAGGCTTAGAAAATATAAATCACGTTTGCCCAAACCCAATCTCAATGGATTTATCAAGCGGCACAAGGGCTGCCGTGATGAGCAGGGCAAAGGTGTATTTGATCCTATTCCCATCGCCCGTTTAATGAACGAGGATTTTGTATGCCATACTTGCGGCCATCGTTATGTGCGCCTGGCAGCTTGGGACTATATTGATTTAATCTTGGATGAAGGATCGTTTGTCGAACATGAAAAAACAGCTTCAATCCTGGATAAGGATATTTTGAATTTCCCGGGATATACAGAAAAATTGGTATTAGAAAGGGAGAAAACAGGATTACCTTCCGCCATGATTACTGGGGATGGAGAAATTGAAGGGCAGCCCGTCGTTTTTTGCACCAATGATTTTGGTTTCTTAGGCGGATCATTTTGTATGAGTACGGGAGAAAAAATCTGGCGGGCGGCTGAAATTGCCATTGAGAAAAAAAAGCCTATGGTTTTGCAGGCCGCCGGCGGTGGCGCCCGCATGCATACGGGTTGTTCATCCATGGTGAGTATTCCTAAGGCACAATTGGCCATTACCCGGGTTGAACGGGCAGGTTTCCCGGTGGTAACCATTATTACGGATCCCACCTTGGGTGGGGTCGCAATTGGATATGGATCACGAGGTATTCGATTATTTGAATCCGGAGCCGGGAATATCGGCTTTTCCGGGAAACGGGTGGTGGAGCAATATGTGGGTCATCAAGTGTCAAGGGACTTCCAGAAGACATCCTGGCTGGCCGCCTACGGCCATGCAAAAAGGATCGTAAAACTGGGTGATTTGAAAAAGGAGATCAGCCAAATTATTTCTTGAATTGAGCCGATTTGAATTGAAGAGGGAATTGAAAAAGTTTTAACTTCTCTGGCTTTTTTGCACATTAATTGAACTGGTTCATGAAAAAAATAATAATTACTTTTTTAGTTTATACAACAATACTGGCGGGGGCCTCTTCATCAACAGCAAGAGGTATCGTAGAAGATTTTTCCCAATTGAAATATAAGGTAGCCATGGCTACCCGCACCAGTAATCCACCCGTAATCGATGGTATAATTGATGAAACAGTATGGGATGAGGCGAAACTGATTAATGAATTTCTTCAATTTGAACCATACAATTTAGAAGCACCAACTGTTCGTACTGAAACACGGGTACTCTATGATAATGAATATCTTTATATTGCCTTCAACAATTTTGACCCAAATCCTGATAAAATAATGGCTCGAATAAGCAGACGCGATGAATGGGATTTTATTTCTGATTGGGTAGGGTTTGGAATAGATTCAAATAATGATGAAAAAACAGGTTATTGGTTTCAGTTGACCGCTGCTGAAGTTCAGCTTGATGCAGCAATTTCAGAGGGTCGAGGTCGGGATGGATATGATTTAATGTGGAATGCAGTTTGGGATGGAAAGGTTTCGATCCATTCCGATGGCTGGTCAGCTGAGATACGTATACCTTTCAATGTATTTCAATATAAAGATGGAAGCACTCAGATTTGGGGGGCAACATTCCAAAGAGGTTATTACGGTAATCAGGAAGAAATTCAATGGCCTGGAAGAGCTAAAGGGGTAAGAGGTTATATTCCTTATTTTGGTGTAATACAGGGTATAAAAAATATTCCACAACCCAAAAATCTAGAATTGGTACCGTATGTTCTAACAGGTCAAACTGAAAGCGATGCTACCGATAAAGTCACAGATATGGGCTTGGATGCACGTTACAATATTAATTCAAGCACAGCGCTGAACATGACTTTCAATCCTGATTTTGGCCAAGTGCAAGCTGACCCTTCCGTTCTTAATCTATCAGCATTTGAGACACGCCTCAAAGAGCGAAGACCATTTTTTGTTCAGGGTTCAAGTTTTTTTAAAAGCCATTTAAACCTTTTTAATTCTAGAAGAATAGGAAAAAGGCCTGGCTTTTTTTCCCCAGAATCAGGTACAATTATAGATCGTCCGAATGAGACAACTATCCTTGGTGCGGTTAAAATATTAGGAGAAAGTTCTTCCGGTCTTCGTTATGGTGTGATTAACGCAATAACAAATCAAGAATATGGAACACGTGAGCACGATGAGAATGGTACCCTAAAAAAAGAAAAGTTCTTAATAGAGCCATACTCCAATTATTTCGTTGGTAAGCTCGAAAAATCCATTATAAATGATCTCTCAACAGTTGGATTTATGGCAACAGATCTAAGACGTCAAAAAGTTGAAAATTTGGCCAGCAGTTTTAATCTTGATTGGCTGATCAATCTAATGGATAACAAATTTGAATTTCAAGGCCAAGTCGCCAGTACGATTAACGATAAAAACGGGTATGCCGGACGATTTCGAATTAGTTATCATGACCCAGTCTGGTGGGAAGTGATGACCGCCGTTGGATTCAGAGATAAGAATTGGGATGTTAGCGACATGGGATTCCAGGAGAAAAACAACAATTGGTATTCATATGCACGTGTCTCTATTCGTAGAGATCAACCTAAAGGTATTTTCTTATCACAAAACTTGGAAGCTAGATTATGGGTAAATGGTTTATTAAGTACTGGTTTAATTACGGGTAATAATTTTGAAATTAAACAACGTAATAATTTTAAAAATTATTGGAATATGGGCTGGGAAATAGAATACAATCCTGAAGTGTATGAAGATGATGATATTTACCGAGATAGTCGAGCAATGATTATAAAAGACGAAGCCTGGCAATCGTTTAACATTTATTTTAGTACTGATAAGCGAAAAAAAGTAATCGTGAGACCATGGTACAAAATTGACCAAGGAGAGGTAAGAGGAATTGGTAGAAAATATGGAGGCGAAATCACACTAAAACCCTCAGATTTTGTAAATCTATCAATCAATACTTCTAAAGAAATTAGACCTGGTTCAATGCAGTGGGTTGGAATAGTAGAAGACGAAAATGGTGCAAATATTATCTATTCCAATACCAAAAGAAAACAAACAGAAACCGAGATACGTCTTAATATAGCATTTTCTTCTAGAATGACTTTTCAGGCTTACTACCAACCGTTTGAGGTAGAAATGGATTATAAAGACTATAATCGTCTCCTAGCGGAAAAAACTTTTAATGTTAGTCCTTACCAATACAATGAGAATAAAGATTTTCGGATAAATAATCAGGTGGGCACATTTGTGTTACGTTGGGAGTATTTACCAGGTAGTCTTATTTATGCTGTATATAAACTCCAGGATAATAATTATTATTCTTATGAAGAATTGTCCTGGAGTCGCTCAAAGTCCAATTCGTTTTTTCTAAAAGTCGATTATTTTTTCCAATATTAATCGATTCTTGCTCAATTTATTATTGATTAAATAACCACTTATATCATTTACTAAAAAGAACAAATAAATAAAGGATATAATTATCTTATTAGATTAATATATCGATGTCGAAATGTTATAATAGATATTGAATTAACGAAAAATAGTATTTATTAAATGATAGTAAAGAATAATTATTGGCAATGGGCTCAGTGGCTGACCTTTTTTGTGAGTTTACTTGTAGTCGTTTTAATGTTTAACGATTCATTCCAATTTATTTCCGCTTTACCAGTAGGTATCGGCCAAAGAATTTTTTGGGATATCATCATTTTTTCTGCACCCATGATATTCTTAATTATCCCAGGGATATGGCGAAATATTTGTCCAGTGGGATATTTATCATTGGTCCTAACCAATCTTAAAGTCAATTTAGATGATAAACCTTATAATCACTCGAGGAAATTATTGGTGATCGGTTTCATTGTATTGGTATTGTTAATTCCTTTAAGACATATTTATTATACGAGTATAATTGAAGTCGCGGTTTTACTCACTACCGGATTAATTGCTCTGTTAAGTGGTTTTATTTATAAAAGTAAGTCAGGTTGGTGTAACGGGTTGTGCCCATTAATTCATGTAGAGAAATTATATGGAATAAAACCACTTAAATCTTTTAATAGCATTTATTGTAAGACATGTAGTCAATGTATATCTCCCTGTTTGGATTTAACTAAAAATGATTCGTTATCCAATTTGAAGGAGAAATCCATGTTTGATCGTGTTTTATTTGGGGGTTTCCCGGGATTAATTTGGGGGTGGTTTCAAGTTGAGAATCATTCAGGATTGATTGAGTTTAAAACGATTATTCAAACATATCAAATTCCCTTGAGTAGTATGTTAATCACCTTCGTTTTGTTTGAATTATTCCGACTTATATTTAATAATAAAACCAGCTTTTCTTTAGAACTAGTTTTTAGTTTTTCTGCGATTTCACTGTATTATTGGTACAGGCTTCCACAAATAATTGAAGCCGTTTATCCATATTCAATGGAAGTGCAAATTTTGCGATTGATTATTTTAGGATTTTTAGTATGGTGGTATTTTATTAGAGCAAACAAACAAATTGCGTGGTTAACGCTAGATTGAGAGATCAATTAATTGAATATTTAATTCCTTAGCATGGTCTAATATTCTTTGATCTCGATAGAATTCACCAAAATAGATTTTATTGATCCCCACGTTGGCGATCATTTTGAAACAGTCATAACAAGGAGAGGCAGTCACATAAATTTCACTGCCCTCTAGCCGAACACCGTGGCGGGCAGACTGAACGATGGCATTTGCTTCAGCGTGTATCGTCCGGACGCAATGGGTATTTTCCATTTCGTGCCCCGCCTCATCACAATGGGCCAATCCACGGATGGATCCATTATATCCCGTGGCCAATATGGTTTTTCCACGGACGATCACTGAGCCTATATGCTTCCGATCACAAGTGGATCGAGTGGCCACTTCCCGGGCGATATTCATAAAATATTGTTCCCAACTGACGCGCTCGCTCATACTAAATCAACTCCATGTTTTTATATAATTATACTTATTCTCGAATAAAAATTTTCACCGCCGATCGCAATTCACCAAAATAGATCCGCTTTACGAATTGGGCTAATTCTGCTGTCAAAATCAAATAGGCCCAAATGGGGATGGGTACTTCTGAGCAACCCTTGATCAGGACGCGCTTATCCGCATATTGAGACCAATCGATCTCAGCCACTTTCTCTCTGAACACCTTTTCCCGGAGAATACCTCCATCTAGGAAATCATTGAGATAAATGGTTTCCATCTAATCTTTGATCTGTTCGGTGGACATGTATACCGGTTTATTATCACCCATAAAATGATGGTAATCCAAGATGCCGTAGCCTTCATGGTTGCGTGTTGGGCAGGAATCACAACTGTTGCTGCCATCCTTGCGATGCCGAACGATATCTAACAATTTATTGTCCGTTTCGGCAGCACCTGCCACTAGGGCTTCATCGGTCTCAACATACCAACGCATGGTGACTAGATATTTATACTTTTTTGTTTCATCTCCATTCTCACTCATGGTCAAACTCCTTTAAGTACTTTTTGTCTGCAGGGTAAAAGTAAGCAAAAATCAGGCGAAAATGCGGGCCGTTTTTTCAATACTTTTTGCCAACTGATCAATATCATTTTTGTCATTATATAAATAAAAACTGGCTCGGGCTGTGGCCGAAACCCCCAAGTGATTCATGATTGGCTGAGCGCAATGATGCCCGGCGCGGACACAAATGCCGTCAGTATCTAAGAATTTTGCCAAATCATGGGAATGAACTCTTTTTACATTGAAAGGAATGACTGCACCACGATTAGCCGCATTGCCGTAGAGAGTTATATCTTTATTTTGGGAAAGGATTTCCAATCCATATTTCAGCAGGGATTGTTCATGATCATGAATGGCATCAACGCCGATTAATTGTAAATAATCGATGGCGGCACCGAGACCGATGACTTGGGCAATATTGGGGGTGCCCGCCTCAAATTTCCATGGTACATCATTCCAGGTGGATTCTTTCATGGTGACTGTATTAATCATTTCGCCGCCGCTCATAAAGGGGTCCATTTTATCAAGTAATTCAGTGCGTCCAATCAATACGCCGACCCCTGTTGGCCCCACCATTTTATGTCCGGAAAAAGCATAAAAGTCACAATGGATGTCCGTTATGTCCACAGCCATATGCGGAACAGCTTGGGCTCCATCCAGCACAGTGACTGCGCCAACACTTTTAGCTGCAGCAATGATTTCTTTCACGGGATTCACCGTACCGAACACATTGGATTGATGCCCTACGCTCACGAGTTTTGTGTTTGATGAAATGAGGTCACCCAATTTGGATGTATCTAAAGTACCGTCATCGGCAAGAGGAATGTAATCAAGATTCACGCCCTTTTTTTTAGAAGCCAACTGCCACGGGACCAAATTACTGTGATGCTCCATTTCTGACACCAAAACATCATCCTCAGCTTTTAAGAATTTTTGTCCCCATGCATAAGCTACAAGGTTCAAGGATTCGGTGGTACTCCGCGTGAAAATGACCGAATGTGTGTCCGGCACATTGAGGAATGCTTTTACTTTCAACCGAACGTTTTCGTAGGCATCCGTGGCCTTCTCGCCAATCTCATAAAGGGCCCGATGGATATTAGCTGCGTAGGCATTGTAATATGTACTTACAGCATCAATGACCACTTGGGGTTTTTGGGTTGTCGAAGCAGAATCCAGATAAACAAATGGCTTATCGGATTGATAAATGGGGAAATCCCCCCGAATCTTTTTTACATCCAGCACTAAAGCATGCCCAGTTGAAGGCGGGCCGATTCATTGATCATATCCCGATCCCAGGGCGGATCCCAAACCAATTCCACTCTAACTTCAACCGTGCCGGGGATGCCTTCGATCTTTTGTTTCAATTCTGTAGCGATCATATCACCCATTCCGCAGCCTGGGGCGGTAAGGGTCATTTTGACTTCCACGTCAGAACCGGCATTATCATTATCGGTCAGTTTGCAAGAATAGATCAATCCAAGGTCAACTACGTTTACAGGAATTTCCGGATCATAACATGTTTTCATGGCTTCCCAAACGGCCTTTTCGTTGGCACGTCCATCGGTTTCTGTTTCTTCCAGCCAGGGTTGGATTTCCGGGATTTTGCCGATGGCATCTGCATCCTTGCCTTCAATGTGCACAAGGTTGCCCCGAATCATGACTGTATAGCTTCCGCCCAAGGCTTGGGTAATATGGCCTTCTTCACCCTTTTTTAAGGTAATTTTATTTCCGAAGGGGATGAGGGTCGCTTCGCAATCCCGTTCTACAATGACTTGTTCGTCTATATCTGAATACATATTTAATCCAGTAATTCCGTTTGAATTTTATGAATGGCACTACTAAATCCATTGGTGCGTTGACTGCTGATGGAGCGGCCCAAACCAACTGATTCCAAAAACTGGCCGCCATCAATATCTGATATTTCTGCTTTTGTATGGCCGTTAAATGATCGCTCGATTAATGAGAGGAGTCCTTTCACGATCATGGCATCGGAGTCGGTACGGAATGAATAATGACCGTTGGTCTTCTCTTTCACTACCCAAGCCTGAGATGTGCAGCCATGGATTCGGTTTTCTTCAACCCGTTCTTCAGCCGATAGGCTGGCCGTATCTTTGGCCAGATCCACGAGGTAAACATATTTGTCCCGGGGATCGGAAAAGATCGAGAATTCATCCCGGATGGCATCCAGTGTGATCCGAATATCAGCCATGATGCATAACCCCTTCCAGCCAATTCGTGACCTTGTTATTAATGTAATATCTCACATCATCATTTTGAATGGGTGTTATAATATCTTTTGCAAATCCGCCTATAATAAGTTCAATTGCCTTTTTCTTGCTGATTCCTCTGGAGCGAAGATAAAAAAGAGCCTCTGGATCGATCTGACCTGTAGTGGACCCGTGGGCACATTTTACATCTTCTGCATAAATCTCTAATTGGGGGTTGGCATTCATGAGCGCCGTTGGACTCAATAATAAATTCTTATTGGACTGATCAGCATCGGTCTGTTTGGTATGCTCCCGAACCACAACCTTTCCATTGAACACTCCCGATGCCTTATCGGCTAAAATATATTTAAATAATTGATGGCTTTGGCAGGCGTCATTTCCATGATCTACAATAACATGTTGATCGTGGTGTTGCGCTTTTTCTGTAAGAGACAGTCCATTCAAAGTGGCTTTAGCGCCGAGGCCATCGAAAACCAGTTTAATATCATGCCGAAAGAGGCGACCGCCGGAAGAAAGGGAAGTGGTATTTAATTGGGCATCCTGCCCTAATACATATTGGGTGGATGCGGTATAATTAGCACTATCATCTGTTTCTAAAATTCGGATATGGGATAATTGGGCATTTTGATCGACCTTGATCTTTGATACAGAATTGACATAATGGGAGATGGAAGAGATACCTATATAATGTTCGATAATTGATGCTTGGGCATTGCCTCCTAATTCAAAAATGAAGCGAGGGTGATTCATGAGCGGTTCTAAAAAATCCGTCATGAGGTAAATCACCTGTATGGGTTTTTCTATCACCGCATTATTTTCGACGATAATTGGCACCCCAGAATTCATCATAGATGTATTGAGCGCCAAGAATGGATTTTCACTCCCATTGATTTTATAATCATCTGGATGGCCGTGGAAATGGTTCAACCCCGTGGATACGGTTACACCTTTAGGTAGGTCAGATAATTGGGGTTGGTAATGACCATTGATCATAAAAATGAAATGGGTGTTGGAAATCCTTCCAGGAATATTATCAGGTAACTCAGGCAGATCCTCTGACCAAGAAAGGCGATATTCAGATTTTCGAATTTCAGAAAAATCAGTGAATTGCCATTCTTCCCATTTCTTAGTGGGGAAGCCTAATTTATTGAAATGATTAAATGCATTCATCCGGACTTTTCGCAAAGCAGTATTTTCGTCTGGCCAGTAATCCAGCAGGGCATCGAATTGTTGTTTGAATTGGGTCATGATTCGAGCCAGGAATACCCTTTTTCTTCCAATTCGTGGGCCAAGGTTATATCACCGGATTTAACAATTTTTCCATCGATCAGTACATGAACGTGGTCCGGCTTCATATACTCCAACAGGCGCTGGTAGTGGGTGATGGCCAGGAAGGATCGGTCACTGTTTCTGAAATTATTCACCCCTTCCGCCACAATCTTCAAGGCATCAATATCCAGTCCCGAATCGGTCTCATCTAAGATGGATAATTCCGGTTCAAGGGTGAGCATTTGGAGGATTTCATTTCGTTTTTTCTCACCCCCGGAAAAACCATCATTCACTGCGCGGCTCAAGTATTTTTCATCCATGTTTACCAGTTTCAGTTTTTCACGGATGAGGCGCATGAAGTCCGCTGCATTAATTTCTTTAAGTCCATTGTTTTTGAGTTTGGCGTTGAGCGCTGCCCGTAATAAGTAAGTGGTATTCACACCAGGAATGACAACCGGATACTGGAAGGACATGAATATACCGGATAAGGCTCGGTTTTCCGGAGACAACTCCAACAAATCAACTTCATTGTAGGTGACCGAACCGGACATGACCTCATAGCTATCCCGGCCGGTAATGACATTTGCCAGAGTACTTTTTCCGGATCCATTCCGGCCCATGATGGCGTGGAGTTCACCGGGATTCACGGTCAGGGATATTCCCTTGAGGATTTCCTTTCCATCAACGCCGGCATGTAAGTTTTCAATTTTTAACATTCGAAGTGTGTAAGTGAGTTTTTAATATTTTGAATTAAAAAAGGCTTAGCCAACGGCCCCTTCAAGGCTGACTTCCATGAGCTTTTGGGCTTCCACGGCAAATTCCATGGGGAGTTCATTAAAGACCTCCTTACAAAATCCGTTGACGATCATGGAAACGGCATCTTCTGTTGAGATGCCGCGCTGATTGCAATAGAACAATTGATCTTCACCGATCCGGGAAGTGGATGCCTCATGTTCCATTTGGGCAGAAGGATTTCTCACGTCAATATAAGGGAAGGTGTGGGCCCCACATTCACCACCGATTAAAATTGAATCGCATTGGGAATAATTCCGGGCGTTCTCAGCCCCCTTCATGATCTTTACCCCGCCGCGATATGTATTCTGACCCTTGCCAGCAGAGATACCTTTGGAAATAATGGTGCTGCGGGTATTCTTCCCTAAGTGGATCATTTTGGTGCCAGTATCCGCTTGCTGAAAATTATTGGACAAGGCAACGGAATAAAATTCACCAATGGAATTGTCCCCTTTTAATATACAGCTTGGGTATTTCCACGTGAGGGCCGACCCTGTTTCCACCTGTGTCCATGAAATTTTGGAATTGGCTTCCAGGCAGGTACCCCGTTTGGTGACAAAATTATAGATGCCGCCTTTACCTGTTTTCGGATTACCGGGATACCAATTCTGAACTGTTGAATATTTGATCTCAGCATCTTCGTGGGCCACCAGTTCTACTACAGCCGCGTGGAGCTGGTTCTCATCCCGCATGGGTGCTGTGCATCCTTCCAGATAGCTTACATGACTGCCTTCTTCTGCCACAATCAGTGTTCGTTCAAATTGTCCCGTATTGGCTGCATTGATACGAAAATAAGTGGATAGTTCCATGGGACAGCGCACACCCTTTGGGATGTAAACAAAACTGCCGTCACTAAAAACAGCAGAGTTCAAGGCAGCAAAATAATTGTCCATTGTTGGCACCACACTACCGAGATATTTTTTTATAATATTAGGGTGGTTTTTGACTGCTTCAGAAAATGAGCAGAAAATGACACCGTGCTTTTTCAATTCTTCTTTAAAAGTGGTGGTGACAGACACACTGTCAAACACAGCATCCACAGCCACGTTGGCCAGCATTTTTTGCTCTTCAAGGGGGATACCTAATTTATTGTAGGTGTCCAGCAATTCTGGATCTACCTCATCTAAACTTTTGAGTTTTTCTTTGGGCTTGGGCGCGGCGTAATAGGAAATGGCTTGGAAATCAATATCGGGGTAATTCAACTTAGACCAATTGGGTTCATCCATTTTCAGCCACTGGCGATAGGCTTTCAAGCGCCATTCCAGCATCCATTCTGGCTCATCTTTTTTAGAGGAGATCAAACGAATAACATCCTCATTGAGGCCGGGTGGAATGGTTTCCTGCTCGATATCGGTAGTAAAACCGTACTTGTATTCTTGGCTGATCGCCGAATCAATTATTTGTTGGTTTTTGCCCATGGTCCCTCAGACGGAGAATGAGGTCCCGCAGCCACAAGTCCGTTCGGCGTTCGGATTTTTGATCTTGAAACCACCGTTAAGTATATCATTGGAGAAATCGATCTCGATCCCCTTTAAATAAAGATAGCTTTTCAGATCACAGAAGATTTTCATGCCTTGGCTTTCAAAGACCTTGTCGAATTCTTTCTGCTTTTTTTCGAAGAGCATATTGTAGTTCATGCCGGAACAACCGCCGGTAGTCACTTCCATACGCAGGCCAAATCCTTTTTTCCCTTCTGCTTCCATCACGATGGAAAGGCGTTCGGCCGCTTTTTGAGACAAGGATATGCCGGCGTTAAAAATTTCTTGGGTGTTGGGTTGATTTTCCATTATTCCCACTCCATATTTATATTTTTTTCCGTCCGTTCTTTCGGTGCGGATATACCCAGCCCTAATTTTTCTCGGGCTTCATCGGTTATCATTTCAGGGTTCCAGGGCGGATCAAAAGTTACTTCCACAAAAGCCTGATTGATTTCATCCAGGGCCTCAAGTTTATTCTTTATATCCTGGGACATATGCTGCCCCATGGAACACCCCGGAGTGGTGAGGGACATGGTAATATTCACGTTCGATTTAGTGTCATCATAGGATTCTTGAATTTGAATACTGTAAATCAATCCCAAATTCCAAAGATCAACGGGCAGTTCCGGATCATAACATTGTTTTAAAATATCGATGACTTGTGATTCTTTAACCTGGGCCATTATTGGGTTACCTCCTGAAGAGTCATTTGAGAAAACATATTTCGCATATTGTTATTGATGCGCTGGATAGGAACGCGAATGTTACAAGCGCCGATCTGGATGCAGTCTGAATCGAAGGAGCAATCCATGAGTCCCATTGGGCCTTCCAGTTGTTCGAAAAAATCTTTTAATGAAATCAGATCAAGATTGGCGATAAGGCGGTATCCGCCGGCAGGGCCCTGTACGGCTTCGATGATGTCATCCCGGGCCATTTGCTGCAATGTTTTGGCCAGCAATTGTTGGGGGATGCCATAGTGGGATGCGATCTCCTTGGCACTGGTCAATCCATTTTCTTTATTGGATTGCATGTGACGAAGTGCGATCAATGCATATTCGACTTTGCGTGTAATCTTCAGCATTGTGATTTCTCCAGCCCGGGAATTTACCCACCTTAGAAAATGCACTCCAAGGAATAAATACGACTTTTTTACTCGTATTTACTTAATATAATTAAATATACTTTGTAGGGTACGCAAAATGCATACCCTACATTAAAATTATTTCTGAATTTTGTGGGGGGGTAAATACACCGACCTGTTGGGCCTGTAGCCCTGTGGTATTAGTGCAATTTGCTGCATACGCCTGTGCTTGATCCTGGGGCAGAGCCACCAGCAATCCGCCTGAAGTCTGGGCATCGGCAGCCATCAACTTTTGTGTTTCAGTCAGGGAATCAGCCATTGAAACAAATTTAGATGCATACTCAAGGTTACGTTTTGTTCCGCCTGGAATAACGCCATTCTTTGCCAACGTATCAACACCATCTAAAAAGGGAAGGTCATCAAATTGGATTTCAGCCGAGACGCCGCTGGCTCTGCACATTTCTGTAAGATGACCCAGCAGTCCAAACCCGGTCACATCTGTGGCGGCGCGGACATCATAATCCTGCATCAATTTGGATGCTGCCGCATTGAGTGTTGCCATGCAGTTCACTACATCTTGAATCATTTTTTCAGAAGCGGTTCCCCGTTTGATCGCTGTAGAAATAATGCCTGTCCCCAGTGGTTTAGTCAGAATAAGTGCATTACCTTCCTGTGCACCGGAATTCCGGATCAGTTTTGACTCAGCCACTTCACCCGTGACCACCAATCCATACTTCGGCTCTTTGTCATCAATGGAATGACCTCCCACAATGGGGATTCCCGCTTCTTTGGCTTTATCTGTTCCGCCCCGTAAAATATCTGTCAGGACTTCCTTGGGTAATTCCTTGATTGGAAAGCCTACAATATTCAAGGCGAATCGCGGTAAGGCACCCATGGCATAAATATCGGAAAGGGAATTGACGGCGGCGATCTGGCCGAACTGGTAGGGGTCATCTACAATAGGGGTGAAAAAATCCACGGTCTGGACTACAAGTTTACCATCGTCAAGGCGCACCACGGCGGCATCGTCAGACCCATTGAATCCAACGACTACATTTCCCTGGTAGGCTGTTTCAAGATCACCCAGTACCTGGGCCAGGTCCTCCGGACCGATCTTGCAGGCTCAACCGGTGCCGTGGGAAAATTGAGTCAGTTTAATCTGATCGCGCTTTAACATAGGTGTAAAATTAGTGTGTTTTAAGGGGAGGTTAAAGGCCTTCTACCAGCCTTCTGATATCTTCTATCGTATTGATTTCTCGATCGGATAAATAATCCAAATGGATGGATTTAAATACAGATAAAATTTGGATTTGGTTCAGGAATTGATGCAGTACCATGGGGATATGGGCTGTCTTCAGAACTATTAATTGAAAAGGATAGTCAATCTCGGTGGTTTTTAAACTCTGGATTGTCACTCCCATCTCTGCCAAAGATTTTCGTTCAGCTTCAATATCTTTTAATAAAAGACTGGGCCTGAATTCCCAAGGAGCAGTGATGTCTGCTAAAGTTTGAATTAATTTATATCCTTCATTTGCCATTTCGATATAATATTTGCCATATCTTCCCTTTCCCAGTTTTTCCGAGAGATATTCAATCAATGTTTGCCTGTGAACTTGAATGAATTCCTTCCATTCATTGAAATGAGACCGGAATAAAAAATAACCGAATGATGTTTTGAATGAATTACCCCGGGTAAAGAAGGCCTTTATGTCATAGACTTCCTTTTTAATACGGTTTCGCAACTGTTGCGGGAATAAATGAACATTTAAGGGAGAATAATTGGAAGGTAATTTTATAAAGTCATCCGGTATGGTATAATCCTTAAGATTAAGGCTAAAACTTTTTTCTAATCCTTGGATATTAAGTTGAATGAAAGCACCTAGGTCACTCATTTTAATCAGGTTACCCAAAGCTTTTTCAAAGGCGGGCATTGTTGAAATAGATGGTATCGATCCAGTCCCGGGAACTTCCGGAAACATGGATAATTGTCTGTCATCTCTTCGGTCAGCCATAATTCCCTCTACTCAATTTTAGTGACGGAAAACATATCCTGCAAGCACCCTATTATTTCATTCACATTCCATTGATTTCAGTTAATTTAGGTCTGTAAATTCAAGTCTGGCAAAAAGCCTGGAAACATGTTTTTAATTGATATAAACGCATTAAAACAATCCAACCAATCGGAATAATATTTATTCTACCACACCTATAATTCATACCAATATTACACAGGGAAATTTATGAGGAAACTCACACAACAGGTAGATGAGGTTGTCATTAGGTTCGCCGGTGATTCCGGTGACGGAATGCAGCTCACGGGCAGCCGTTTTACGGAAACCACTGCCATTGCGGGCAATGATTTAAGCACCCTGCCGGATTTTCCGGCAGAAATTCGCGCACCGTCCGGATCACTTGCAGGGGTCAGTGCATTCCAAATCAAATTCAGTTCTAAGGATATCCACACACCAGGTGATGCACCGGACGTGCTGGTGGCGATGAATCCGGCGGCATTAAAAGTACACCAAAAGGAATTACCGCCCGGTGGAACAATCATCTGTAATTCCAATGCCTTTTCATCGAAAAACTTGAAGTTAGCCGGGTATGAAACCAACCCTCTTGAAGATGGTACTTTGGATGATTACTACACACTTTATTCTGCCGAAATGGGAAAAATTGTGGCCCGGGCGTGCGCAGATATGGGACTCCCATCCAAGACAGTAGATCGAACGAAAAACTTTTTTGCCTTGGGACTGTTATTTTGGATTTATGACCGTCCTACCCAGCCGACAAAAGACTGGTTAGCAATTAAATTTGGTAAACGTCCTGAATTGGTTGAGGCAAATATCCGCGCCATGGATGCTGGATATAACTATGGTGATACTACTGAAATTTTTACCACCCGATACACCGTGGATAAGGCCAACTTGCCACCGGGGACTTACCGAAATGTAGTGGGTAACCATGCCCTATCTATGGGACTTGCTGCCGCCGCGGAAAAATCCGGGTTGGAATTGTTCTACGGCGGTTATCCTATTACACCAGCGAGCGATATCCTCCATTCTTTATCTGCCTGGAAACATTTAGGGATAAAAACTTTTCAGGCTGAAGATGAAATCGCTGGTATTGGCTCTGCAATAGGCGCTGCTTTCACAGGTAATCTTGGTATTACAGCAACATCGGGTCCGGGAATTGCTCTAAAAGGTGAGGCCTTAGGATTAGCAGTTATTGCTGAATTGCCCCTGGTGATAATAAATGTTCAGCGCGGGGGACCCAGTACCGGTTTGCCCACCAAAACTGAACAGTCCGATTTGCTCCAGGTAATGTACGGCAGAAATGGTGAAGCACCCATGCCGGTGGTTGCGTCCGCTACACCGGGAGATTCTTTCTTCGTCGCTTATGAAGCGTGCAGAATTGCGGTAAAATACATGACCCCGGTGATGTTGCTGACTGATGGTTATTTGGTAAATGGGTCTGAACCTTGGCAAGTTCCACAATTGGATAACCTACATCCATTTGACGTTAAATTCGCTGACAAGGATCAAATTGTTGATGGTCAATTCATGCCTTATTTAAGGCAGAAAAAAACCTTGGCCCGTCCTTGGGCCATTCCCGGAACAGAAGGATTGGAACACCGTATCGGTGGACTTGAAAAAGAAGATGTCACCGGAAATGTCAGCTATGACCCTGAGAATCACCATCACATGGTGGAGACACGGGCTTTGAAAGTAGAAAAAATTGCCGCTGAATTTGGGTCCACGGAAATATTTGGCAATACCAGCGGTGATCTGTTGATCCTCAGCTGGGGTAGTACAAAAGGGGCCTGCCGATCATCGGCGGAAATGCTTCAGACCGACGGGAAAAAAGTCAGTCACGTACATTTAAGATGGATCAATCCACTGCCAAATGATTTAGGTGAAATATTAATCAAGTTCAAAAATGTTCTGATTCCTGAGATCAATTATGGACAATTGATTAAGATGATTCGAAGCGAATTCTTAGTGGATGCAAAAGGACTTAATCTCGTCCGCGGAAAACCAATCAGTTCTTCAAATATTATGCAATCAGCAATAGATTTAATAGGATAAGGTTATGTCAGAATCTTCAGTAAAAACATATACCCGCACTGATTTTTCTTCAGATCAAGCGGTGCGCTGGTGCCCCGGTTGCGGTGATTATGCCATCCTGGCTCAAACACAAAAGGTGTTTCCCGATTTAGGTGTCGATAAAGAAAACTTTGTATTTATTTCCGGAATTGGCTGTTCCAGTCGTTTCCCATATTATATGAATACCTATGGGTTTCACACCATTCATGGAAGAGCCGCGGCCATCGCGTCCGGAGTAAAACTTTCTAATCCTGACCTTTCTGTTTGGGTCGTCACTGGTGATGGAGATGCTCTTTCTATTGGCGGCAACCATACCATCCATCTTCTGCGCAGGAACTTGGATATCAATGTCATGTTATTTAATAACCGGATTTACGGTTTGACCAAAGGACAATATTCCCCCACATCTGAAGTGGGTAAGATCACCAAATCAACGCCCATGGGTTCCCTGGACCGCCCCTTCAATTCCTTGGCCCTATCTTTGGGGGCCGGCGCCACTTTTGTATCCAGGACAATAGATAGAGAAACTAAACACATGCAGGAAATGATTTCCAGGTCTCACGGTCACAAGGGGACTTCATTTTTAGAAATTTACCAGAATTGTAACATTTTTAATAATGGGGCATTTGCACCCCTGACGGATAAGGAAACCAAAGGGGATACAGTATTGTGGTTAGAAAATAAACAGCCCTTGCTTTTTGGTGTCCAAAAGAATATGGGAATTCGTTTGGATGGAAATAAACCGATTGTTATTGAAATTGGGGACAAATGGAGTGTGGACGATGTTTTGGTTCATGATGAATCTGATTATGTGATTGCAGCCCTGCTTTCAAACCTGACCTATCAACCGGATTTTCCTGACCCGATTGGTGTATTATATGCAATTGATTCTGAAACCTATGAAGACGCCATGGTAAAGCAGATAAATACTGCTATAGCAAAAAAGGGTTCAAGCTCGGTTCAGGACATCTTAAATGCCGGTGATACCTGGGTTGTAGAATAGTCTGATATTTTGGGATTCCGTAAAGAAAAAGACAGTATGGGTGTTCTGGAAGTACCTGAAGATCGGTACTACGGTGCCCAAACCCAGCGATCCCTGAACAATTTTAAAATTGGAGGAGAGCGCTTTCAGCGGGAACTTATTCGAGCTTATGGGATCTTGAAAAAAGCGGCCGCCTCAGTGAATGAATCGGCCGGGAAACTGGATTCAAAACTGGCAAATGCCATTCGGGATGCAGCGGATGAAGTGATTGAAGGAAAATTGGATGATCACTTTCCATTGGTGGTTTGGCAGACCGGTTCCGGAACCCAATCAAATATGAATTTTAATGAAGTGATTTCTAACCGGGCCATCGAAATGCTGGGGGGAGAATTGGGCAGCAAAAATCCTGTGCATCCCAACGACCATGTGAACATGGGCCAATCCACAAATGATACATTTCCTACAGCGATAAATATTGCAGCAGTGGAAGCAGTCACCAATCAATTCATTCCCGAATTACAAAAGCTTCGAGACAGCCTCCAAAAAAAGGCCGATGAATTTGATTCCATTGTTAAGCTGGGGCGCACCCATCTTCAAGATGCCACACCCCTGAGTTTAGGACAGGAATTCTCCGGTTATGCATCAGCTTTAAGTCATGGGACCTCCCGTATCGAAAAGGCCCTGGATCATTGCCATGAATTAGCCATGGGCGGTACGGCGGTGGGTACGGGGATTAATTCTTTTGAAGGGTTTGGGGAACTAGTGGCGAAAGAAATTTCAGAGTTAACAGGATTACCCTTTAAAACAGCCGAAAATAAATTTGAAGCTTTGGGTGGACAGGACAGCATTGTTGAATTGTCCGGTGCGCTCAAGACGGTTGCCGGTTCACTGTTTAAGATTGCCAATGATATTCGCTGGCTGGCCAGTGGCCCTCGATCCGGAATTGGTGAAATTTTGGTCCCCGCCAATGAACCGGGTTCTTCCATCATGCCGGGAAAAGTGAACCCCACCCAATGCGAAGCAATGACCATGGTGTGTACCCAAGTGATGGGGAATGACACCACCATTACGGTTGCCGGTGCAGGTGGAAATTTTGAACTTAATGTTTACCGTCCCGTGATCGCTTATAATATTATTCAATCTATACGCTTATTGACCGACGCCTGTGACTCTTTCCGTGCCCATTGTGTAGATGGTATTGAAGCGAATGAAGAACGAATTAATTCAAATCTTTATAATTCACTCATGCTGGTAACGGCTTTGAATCCCCATATCGGATATGATAAAGCGGCAGAAGTAGCTAAGAAAGCCTACCAGGATAATACATCACTGCGGGATGCCATTGTGTCATTGGGGTATATGAGCGGTGAGGATTTTGATCGGTTGGTCCAGCCGGAGAATATGATTCGGCCTGCAAAAAACAACTGATCCCTGCGGAACCGATCCGCATTTTACAAGTTAATTTTATCAAATTCCTGCCTGTTATGCTTCAGGCTCTAACTTAAATTTCACAATGCCATTCAAACTATCCATCTTAGACTGGACTAAATATATTAAAAAGGCACTTGTCCTGTCTCTCACGGGAATGGCAGTGATTTTTATTTATATCTTTTACTTGGCTCAAGACCTGCCATCCTTGGATCAATTAGAAAATTATGATCCGGACCTGGTGACAAGAATCTATTCAGCTGATGGAGAAATCCTGGATGAATTGTACCTGGAGAAACGCATTTTTATCAGCATTGATGACCTCCCCAACAATTTGAAAAATGCATTAATCGTTTCAGAAGACAGGCGCTTTTATGATCATTGGGGCATTTCCATGCGGGATTTATTACGTGCCGTTGTCATAAACTTAATTAGCCTGAGTTATGAGCAGGGATTTAGTTCCCTCAGCCAGCAGGTAGCCCGGACATTGTATGATACTATCGGGTTTAAAAAGACCATTATCCGGAAGATCAAGGAGATCATTACCGCCATTCAGATTGAGCGCACATACACTAAGGATGAGATTCTTGAAATGTATCTCAATAATGTACACTTTGGCCATGGGACTTACGGTGTGCAAGCGGCGGCTAAACGATATTTCGGAAAAAGTGCCTCATTTTTAACACTAGGTGAATCGGCCATGCTGGTAGGCATCCTGCCGGCGCCCGCAAGGTATTCACCGGTGCGACATTCGGAACGGGCCCATTATAAACGGAATGTTGTGTTGCGTGTGATGCGGGACAAAAAGTTCATTACCAAAGATATTTATTCCGAGGCCCGGGCGATTGAATCTGAAAATATCAGCGCGATCCAGGCCAAAGGCAAGGCGCCGTATTTTACCGAATATATCCGTCGTACGATGGAAAAAGAGGATGACCACCTGGGGGTTAATATTTATCGTGATGGACTCAAAATTTATACCACCTTGGATACCCGTCTTCAAACAATTGCTGAAGATGCCTTGATGTATTACATTAAACGAAACCAGGAAAAATTGAACCAGCGCCTGTTCAATGATGAGGAAGAATTTTCTCAATTGGCCTATTTGGGAATTTTCCCCGAAGATACGGTGAAAATGATGATGGCTGGGGATACCACCCCTCTGTTTGAAGATTTAAGGAATAAGCTCCTCGTCCAGGGCGCTTTTGTTGCTTTAGATCCTGCTACCGGTGCTATTTTGGCTATGGTTGGGGGTCGTCCCGATTATCATGATCAATACAATCGTGCTGTCCAGGCCAAGCGCCAGCCGGGATCCGTATTTAAACCTTTTGTATATACAACCGCCATTGACAATGGATATCCTGTCACTAAACAGCTTTTGAACCAGCCCTTGGTTCTGCGAGTGTTGAACGCTGAAGGGGATTGGGAAAAATGGATGCCCCGTAACTATGATGGCACCACCAGTGGTTTGACCACCCTGCGGGAGGGTGTTCGAAAGTCCATCAACCTGGTAGCTATTCGGGTGGTAAAAGAACTGGTACCGGCGTCGGAAGTAAAAGCAACGGCAGAAAGAATGGGCATTACCACCGATATCCGTGCTGTGGATGCCATCGCCCTGGGAACATCGGAAGTTTATTTATTGGATGTGGTAAACGCTTATTCTGCTTTCTCAAATAAAGGGGTCTTGAATCAACCCTTCGGGATTACCCGTGTGGAAGATCGCTATGGAAATGTGATCAAGGAATACCATCCTATTCGGGAGGAAGTACTGCGGGAAGAGTCGGCTTATGTGATGACGAGTATGTTGCAGACCGTCATGGATGCGGGGACGGGCGGCAGTGCCCGCTGGCGCCATAATTTTTATCATCCTGCCGGTGGCAAAACGGGCACAACCCAAAACTGGACCGACGCCTGGTTTGTGGGATTTTCATCCCAATTGGCGGCGGGCGTATGGGTAGGTGTGGATGACCCACAAGTCAGTTTGGGTGAGAGCCAGGATGGCTCTCGTGTCGCCCTGCCTGCCTGGGCCAAGTTCATGGCCGCGGCCCATGACACCTTAGGATTGAAGCGGGTGGATTTTGAACGCCCCGATGGTGTGGTGGATGTTGAGATCTGTTCTACCACCAAAGATAAACCAACCAATCTTTGTCCCCTTGAAACTGAAATATATATTCGCGGGACGGAACCGTCACAAATTTGTATAGTTCATCGTCGGAATTAAGCCGCGTCCAGAACTTCTTGGGCCTCCCGCCGGACTAAAAATGTCGGATCCAGTTTGCGATCCTCATCCAGCCCCATGACTTGCCTTACTTTGGAAAGTATTTCATTTTTCTGTACATCGCTAGCGAATCCATAACGAATTAATTTTCCCAAATTGCGAATAGCCTTGGAGCGGATCACATCCTTACCGTGGGAGAGTTTGCTCACCAAGGCATAGAACATGGCCTCCCGCAATTCAATGGATACATCCTCGGGATTCATATTTTCACAAAGCTTTCCTAAGGCCCGAACAGCTGTATCCTCACATTCTTTTTGGGGGCTGTTCACTTTTTCCAGCACCAGAGGCAAAGCCGCCACCACTTTTGGTGACTGGATCTTACCCAGTGCATAGAGGGCAAAGGCCATTTCCGGGGTACCGCTCCTTGATTGGATTACATTTAATAAAGGAGCAATGGCAGATTCATCCATGAGACCGCAGGCCCGGGCAAAATTCAATTCAGCCTTTATGTCCGGATCGGCAATCTTTTCCATAACCAGCGGGATGGCAGCGGCGCCCATCCTGGCAACCGTTTTTACAGCTTTTTCAATAGCAGTCCTTAAATCCGGGCGGTCAAAAGGATCAATGTAAAAAAGGGATGTGATTGCATCAAACATGATTGGCAGATCTTCTGCCTTGGTACCGTTGGTTACAAATGATTCTATTTCATCCAGACCCTCTATTATAATTGACGAATTAGCTGATGACAGCTTTTTGAAGGAATTGTCCATGGGATACCTCCTATGAGAGAAGAAATAACGTGTGGCTGACCTTTTTCGGCCCAATGATGACCGAATCTATAAGATAATTTACTGCAGAATCCAATTTATTTTCATTAGAATTAAAACATCGAAAAATGGGCGTCCCGGCTTTGACTTCATCCCCGGTCTTGGCCATGAATTCGATGCCTGCGGTCGGGTCAAGAATGTCATTTTTTTGGCGTCTGCCGCAGCCCAATTCAACAGCGGCCCAACCGATATTGAGTGTATCCATTGTTTCAATATAGCCTGAAGATTCCGCTTTGATGGTTTTTTCAAATAGGGGTGAATTCAATGAACCCCCCTCCGATAAATTACCACCTTGGGCGGCAGCTATTTCCTCAAACTTTTGATAAGCCTTCCCGTTTTGGATTAGGTTTTCCTGGATGGCAATAGCGGCCGTTTCCCAGCGGGTGACCCCGGCCTGGACCAACAACTTGCTTCCCAATTCAAAAACAACATTCATCAAATCTTGGGACCCCTTACCCTGGAGGGCATCAATGGATTCCTGGATTTCACACCACATCCCGGCGGTGCGGCCTAAGGGCTGGTTCATACTGGAATAGACTACATCCGTTTTAATAGCAAATGCTTCACCAACTTTTTGTAAAGTTTCACCCAAAGGTTTAGCCTGGTCCATAGTTTTCATAAAGGCACCGTTTCCCGTTTTAATATCTAGGACAAGTCCCTGGATGCCTTCGGCAATTTTTTTACTCATAATAGATCCGCATATCAGGGGAATAGAATCAATGGTCCCCGTTACATCACGGAGGGCATACATTTTGCGATCAGCGGGACAGATGGATTCGGTTTGGCTCATAATGCAGATACCCATCGTTTCAACGTTGGTTTTGAACTGATCAATAGAAAGATTGCTCTGGAACCCTGGGATGGTTTCTAGTTTATCAATGGTACCTCCCGTATGGCCCAGGCTTCGCCCGGTGAGCATGGGTATAGCCAACCCGGCAGACGCCATGAGTGGCCCCAAAACGATGGATACTTTATCGCCCACACCGCCGGTGGAATGTTTATCGGCAATATAGGTTTCCAACCTTGGAAACTGAATTCGTTCCCCTGAATTCAGCATGATTTCTGTAAATGAAATGATCTCTTCATCAGCCATACCATTGGCATGTACAGCCTTGAGGAATTGGGTCATTTCACCATCATGGACCTGACCGTTTACATAGGCGCTGATTAGTGTTTCAAGGTCATTACCTGGGATGGATTTTCCTTCGGATTTAAGCTGAACCAGTTTCTGCAGATTCATCCTTATCCTTTTTAAAGCGTTTTAAGAAATTGAATTCAAACCGCAGGGGCGGTTGCTCTCGGACGGTGTGGAGGATGAGGTAAGCACTGATTACAGCCAGGATAGCGTTGGGAAACCAAATCCCCACGGCGGGAGCGAGAATTGTTCTATCTGCCAGGTCTTCACCGCCAATCATTAAAATATAGTAAACGAGAAAAAAACCGAAAGATAGGCTGGTGGCAATGGTAAATCCGCCTTTGCGGAATAAAACACCCAGGGATGCGCCGGTCATGATAAATAGTATGCAGGCCACGGGGAGAGAAAATTTCTTATGCAGTTCCACTTCATATTTATTGTTCGACTTTTTATAACTGCGCAGCAGGTTGTATTCATTTCGAAGTTGTCGCTGTGTAATGCTGATATCTTTTTCCTTGCGGTAGATCGCATCGCCGCTGTTGGCTGTGTCGGCAGAAAATACATTTTTATAGTCGGTCAATAACAGTTGGGCGGACTCATAATCCGGCGGGACGACACTATCCATTTCCGTCCGCATGAAGGCCCGGCCCACACGGCCTTTTACAATATTTATCCGCTTATCAATATCCTCACGCTTATCAAGGATCATTTGAATTGTCATTTCCCTGTCCGACCGGCTGGTGGTATCACGGCGGTTCAGGAATAGATCGTCTGCTGGGATGGTAATCACGTGTTTGTTGAATTCGATACGGCGGTAATTGCCGTAATCCCTCAAATCCAATTCATGGATTTCGCCATTAAAAAGGGTCAGGATAATGGCATCATCAATGGTAGAAAGGGCCCCTGTATTGGAGTGGATGCTGGTTTGGGTTTCACCGATACCCTTGCTGAAAATTCTTACATCTTTCAGCGTATCGCCCTCTTTATCGCGGATGATCATGCTATAATCCGGGAGGTCATCCATGAAATAACCGGGCTCAATATTGAGGTCTGGTCGTTTGCGGTAAATATCCCCGGAAAGCATACGGGCTTTAAAATTCATTTCCGGCATCAGGAATGAATTGAACACGATTAAAGTGCCGGCGATGACCAATCCCAGGATAAGGGCCGGGCGGAGAATGGTAAGGAAGCTGATCCCCGAAGTGCGCATGGCCGTGATCTCATTGTCTTCGGAAAATTGGCCAAAGGCCATGAGAGCCGCCACCAAAACAGCCATGGGTATGGCCAAGGCAGTGATCCATCCCAGGTTGAGAAAAAGGTACTCGAAGATAGTTCCCAGATCCAGACCTTTTCCAAGAAAGCGGTCAATGGCCCTCAAGAGGAATTGTGTAAACAGGACGAATACAATGATTAGCAGTGAAAAGATAAAAGGCATAAATAGCTGCTTGAGGATGTATCTGGTTAGCAGGCGCATGGGAAAAATTACGATAGTTACTTCCTAAAATTACTATCTTGAATAGAATTTGGCAGCGAGTGTTCCGGCAAATTTCTTTTCATTCAATAGACTGATTCCTCCTAATTTCCCCGGCTTCAATTGAAGAGATTTAGTTGAATTTGTATGGTGGGTGTAGCTCAGCTGGTTAGAGCACCTGGTTGTG
>CEPV01009983.1_pt1 | contig 47543 bp, 48 predicted proteins | sample 530451 | NCBI WGS metagenome assembly CEPV01 (sample SAMEA2620097, study PRJEB7988) | marine metagenome | isolation source: saline water (ENVO:00002010), including
AAAACATAGGCAGGATTAACCGCCTTAACCACTTAACCCGCCTCACCAGCTCCTGCCGGTCATCAACCGGTGGGGGTCAGGGGATAGCGAGATGCCTTAGGATGTGAATGTAGTAGCGTCGTATTCCTCCCTTGCGGCTAACCTGACCAGCCCTTGATACAACGTAAAACTCACACCCGTTTGTCCTCTTCAGTACTGGGATCATCCATCATTAAATGTGATCGCGATCACAGGCTTTCAATAGTTGCACTTACCTGTGTGATGATCATCACATCCCTCTTGTGACTTTTTACCCAGAATGGCGGCACTGGAATAACCCAGTTAAACCCTTAACAGGAGAAATTGCAATGACAAACGAAATGAAGACAACTGAGATGGATCAGATTGCCGGTGGCATATCACCAGTGCCGGTGCCGACTTCTATGCCGATACCCGATAACTTACGTCGCAGGCATTCAATCATCGATCCAATTTTCGATGCGGCACAACTCGTAGAACCCGGTGGCCCTTCCCCGGAACCCGGCCCGGCCCCTGTTTCCCGGCGCCGGTAGTAAGACAGACCCAACAACGGCTAAGGCCGTACTCTGAAAGACCCTGCCTGTGCAGGGTCTTTCTTTTCCTCACCCACGTCATGCAATAGAAATGCGCAATAATTTCTTGCCCTAAACACCCTCTAATTGCGCCTATAATCCTGCTGTTATTTGTTGTAACTGAATAAGAGCATGCATCACCAGAAAATAAGATGCTGATTTCTTCTATTTTGATCTGCTAACAACCCGAATCATTTATTCTTCCGTCAGACTTCGTTGTATTACACAATATTGCCCCACTCAGATTTGCCTTAAACAGATTTGCCCCAGTCAGATTTGCCCCAGTCAGATTTGCCCCACTCAGATTTACCACACTCAGATCTGCCTCAGACAGAGTTGCCCCATCAAGATTTGCTTTGGTCAGATTTGCCTCAGAAAGATTTGCCCCAGTCAGATTTGCCCCAATCAGGGTTGCCCCAGTCAGATTTGCCTTATACAGGTGTGCCCCAGTCAGATTTGCCCCAGATAGATTTGCCCCAATCAGAGTTGCCCCAGTCAGATTGGCCCCAGTCAGAGTTGCCCCTTCCAGATTTGCCCCAGTCAGATTTGCCAAAAACAATGATGAATGAACCAGAATTGCTTTGGTCAAATCAACCTTAGACAGATTTGCCATTAACAAATTTGCTTCATACAGATTTGCATCAGTCAGATCTGCATCACTTAGATCACAAGATGGGCAATCACCAATTGCTTTTAGTTTCCCCAAATCCTTCTCATCATACGCACCTGCCTCCCAAGATAAGCACAGAAGAAGCAGGCTGAGGATAGAGATAGATTGTTTATTCATCACAACACGAATGGGCATGAGCCACTCCACATTTATAGCTCTAGTATCAGTAATCACAGACCATTCCCATAAACCTACCACTTAAGTTAACCCCAGACCAGAACTTAGCCCAGTCTTCTGGCCAAGTCCTCCGGGGGAGCGGCGTTTACAAAAATAGGTGATTTCACGGCTGGGAGTCATACGACAAAGAGGATCATTGTGTCACTCAGGTCAATCACCAAAGAGCCACGAGTAGCGTATGGAGCAAGCTGTCACACACCATCATTTCAGATCACTTTTGGTCCTATGGCAGATGAAGTGTAGGAAGCGGGTTGGTTTATAGGGAAGATAACTTTTACGATGGAGTAGCGTCGTATCTCTCCCTTGCGGCTGACCAGCCCTTTTGTGAGCTACACCCCGATTCGGTTTAAAAGCTGCGGGCGACCGTGAAGTCGGCGAGATTCAGGAGCGCCTGGAGATAGGGAGAGTCGGGAATTGCGGCAAGCGCCTCTTTGGCCCTTGCTGCCTGCTCTTCAGCGCGGCGCGAAGTGTACGCAAATGCACCTGTTGATTCAATAATCTCAATGATCTGGTCAATCTCCTCAAGCTTGCCAAATTCTATCGCCCCACTGATCAGGCTGCGTTGATCGGAACTACCCTCTTTCATCGCCTGAATAAGGGGAAGCGTCGCTTTACCTTCTGCCAGGTCATCACCGATGTTCTTGCCGGTCTCCTCACTATCGGAGTGGTAGTCAAGGAGGTCATCAATCATCTGAAATGCCGTGCCGAGGTGCTGCCCATATCGTCCTACGGCATCCTCAGTCTCACGGCTCTGGCCGGCGATGACGGCACTGATGCGGGCGGCTGATTCAAAGAGCCGGGCTGTCTTGCGATGGATGGTCTTGAGGTATTGGGCTTCTGTCGTTTCAGGATCATTGCAGTTGAGAAGCTGCATTACCTCACCGGTAGCGATCGCATTGGTTGTTTCGGCCATGATTTCCATCACCCGCATGTTGTTGACCTCAACCATCATCTCAAAGGAGCGGGAGTAGAGAAAATCACCGACCAGAACCGCCGCTTCATTTCCCCAGACATCATTTGCTGTGGCCATGCCTCGTCTGAGGTTCGAACTGTCGACCACATCATCATGGAGCAGGGTTGCTGTATGGATAAATTCGATCACTGCTGCGAGGGTAATGTGGTCATCACCTTCATATCCGAGGGCTCGTGAGGTAAGAAGAACTGTCACCGGGCGGAGTCGTTTTCCTCCCCCACCAATAATATAGGAGCCCATCTGGTTGATAAGGGCAACATCCGATTCCAGCCGGGAGAAGATCTCTTCGTTAACAGCATTGAGGTCAGACTCCACATGAGAGGCAATCTCATCAAGCCTTTGATGAGGATCATTTCTCACCAGGCTTTCAACCTCAGAGTTCAGCGTAGCGGGCTCGGAAAGAGTCATAATTTGGACGATTAGTGGTCAAAAATGGGAAGATATTGCAATATTTGGGGTAAGAATGCCGGGAAATGCAAAAACTATCAATTAGTTTAGGTCTGTAGATTGACCCAGAACGGGTCCAACAGTAAAATCACGCGCCTTTACAGCTCCCCGGTGTGGGTGTAGACAAGTTTTGGAGTAAATCAGATGTATGCGGTAATTCAGACGGGCGGCAAACAATATCGCGTGTCCGTAGGCGATAAACTCAAGGTTGAATCCCTTGAGGCAGAAGCCGGATCCACCATTGAGCTTGATAATGTGCTGATGGTTGCAGACGGTGAGGACGTACAGGTGGGTAGCCCCCTCCTTGAGACCAAGGTGACCGCCAAGGTGACCGGCCATGGTCGCGGCGAGAAAATTCTGGTCTATAAAATGAAGCGCCGGAAGAACTACCGCCGGACACAGGGGCATCGACAGAATTTCACTGAGGTCGAAGTGCTCAGCATCGGTGATAAAAGCTGATCCAATTAGAATTGAGGTAACCACTCATGGCACATAAAAAAGCAGGCGGCAGTTCAAGAAACGGTCGTGATTCAGTTTCCAAACGGCTCGGAGTCAAGCACTATTCGGGCGAGTACGTTGTACCGGGTAATATCATTGTTCGTCAGAGGGGAAGCACCTTTCACCCCGGACGAAATGTCGGCATGGGTCATGACTATACCCTCTTTGCCAAGGCAGAAGGTCGGGTGATCTTTCAACAGAAAGGCCCCAGGAACAGAAAAATGGTGAGTGTCGTAGCCGACTGAGTGCGTGCCATTATCATTTTAGATAAGGCCCCGCTCCGGCAACGGTGCGGGGCTTTTTTTTTGGTCAGATTATGAAATTTGTTGATGAAGCAACAATAACGGTACATGCCGGAAAAGGGGGCAACGGCTGCCTGAGTTTTCGGCGTGAGAAATATGTTCCCCGTGGCGGACCCGATGGCGGTGATGGCGGCAGGGGGGGCAGTGTCTATCTTCAGGCGCGATCCGGGCTCAACACGCTTGCCGATTTTCGGTTCACTCGCTCTTTTGTTGCTGAGAACGGCAAGGGGGGAAGTGGTCGCAACTGTGCCGGCCGAGGTGGTGATGACGTCATCATACCCGTGCCGGAAGGCACTTTGGTTGCGGATAGGGATACCGGTGAATTGATTGGCGATCTGATCAAGGATGGTGATCATCTCCTGGTCGCCCAAGGGGGAGATGGTGGTTATGGCAATACTCGCTTCAAGAGCAGCACCAATCGTGCCCCCAAACGAACCATATCCGGGCGGGGCGGTGATTTGCGCCGGCTCGACCTTGAACTCAGGGTGCTGGCCGATGTCGGTTTGCTGGGCCTGCCCAATGCAGGGAAGTCCACACTCCTAAGAGCTGTCTCACAGGCGCGCCCGCGAGTTGCGGATTATCCCTTTACAACACTCTATCCCCAGCTTGGAGTGGTTGCCTTGGAGCAGGGGAGGAGTTTTGTCATTGCTGATATACCTGGGCTTATTGAGGGTGCAGCAGAGGGTGCCGGATTAGGGATTCAGTTTCTCAGGCATCTTGAACGAACCCGGCTGTTACTGCATCTGGTTGATATTGCCCCTTTCGACCCTGAGTCGGATCCCGTTGTGGCAATCCGCACCATTGAGAGAGAGCTTGAAAAATACGATACGATATTGGCCGATAAAGATCGTTGGTTAATACTCAACAAGGTTGATCTGCTCTCTGAAGAGGCTGTTGCTGAGATGTCAGACCGACTGGTTGAAGCGCTTGAGTGGAAGGGGAGGGTATTTATGGTCTCAGCGATATCCGGTCAGGGGTGTCGACCGCTTGTTGGTGAGATACTGGCCTGGCTTGAGGAGAGGGAACGGTATAGTGACGAGGAGAGGGATGATGAAACAACAGATTGACTCAACACCAGGGGGTGATCGCTGTTGTTGGGTTGTCAAGATTGGTTCTGCACTTTTGTCCGATACGGTAGTTGGCCTGAATGGTGATGCCATCCGGGATTGGGTGGAGCAGATCGTCAATCTGCGCCGGTCAGGGCTTGATGTGGTTCTGGTCTCTTCAGGATCGATCGCTGAAGGGATGCAGAGGCTTGGGTGGAAAGAGCGCCCCCATGCCCTCTATCAACTTCAGGCTGCCGCCGCTGTGGGCCAGATGGGACTGATTCAGGCCTATGAATCGGCTTTTCAAAAGCATGGCCTTAAGACCGCCCAGGTATTGCTGACGCACGATGATCTTGCGGATCGTCAGCGTTATCTTAATGCCAGGACGACTCTTCGCACTCTGCTGGAGCTGGGTGTTATTCCAGTGGTCAATGAAAATGATACGGTTGTCACCGATGAGATCTGCTTTGGTGACAACGATACCCTGGCTGCCCTGGTGGCAAATCTGACAGATGCAGATCAGTTGATAATTCTTACTGATCAGGAGGGGCTTCATAACAAGGACCCGAGACATCATCCTGATGCAAAGCTGATCTCAACAGGGATTGCCGGAGATCAAGGACTAGAGGGTATGGCAGGCCCGGGGAGTACACTCGGTCGTGGGGGGATGTTAACCAAGCTCAAGGCGTCAGCAAAAGCGGCGCGCTCGGGTACCACTACCATCATCGCCCCGGGAGGGCTTGACCAGGTGCTTGAAAAATTGTTGAGTGGAGAGGCGATCGGCACTCGGCTGGAACCCCAGCACAGTCGACTCGCAGCACGGAAACAGTGGCTTGCAGGGCATATGCGGTGTTCCGGATCACTGACTATCGATCAGGGTGCGGTTACCGTACTGAGAGAGGCGGGAAGAAGTCTGCTTCCTGTTGGGGTTACTGCTGTAGACGGGAAGTTTTCCAGAGGGGAGGTGGTTGCCTGTGTGGATCAGAACGGCAAAGAGGTGGCACGCGGGCTGGTGAACTACAGTGATGAGGAGGCTCGGAAGATAATTGGTTTTTCAAGTGATCAGATTGAAGGGCGTTTGGGATATGTGGATGAGCCTGAACTTATCCATCGGGATAATCTCTGGGTCAATTGAGCCAGGAGCATGAGCAGTGAGAGAGACAGATGGGGTCCAAATGCAAACAGCCCACTATTGGTGGGCTGTATCAAAGCGGGCTGCAGAGAAGGTGCTAACTCTCGGCCACGGCTTCCTTGAGACGACGGTTGAGCCGGCTTTTGAGCCGAGCGGCCTTGTTACGATGGGTCAGTCCGCGTCGGGCCGACTGATCCAGTTGAGATGTGGCAGAGCGATAATCCGCTTGAAGAGCATTTGCATCTTTCTCTTTTGATTCAACAGCCTTGATAAATGACTTAATATGGGTTCTCATGGTTGAACGCTGGCTGGCATTAAGCAACCGACGCTTGGTATTCTGTGTAGCACGCTTACGTGCCTGTTGTGAGTTGGCCAAAATTGTTCCCTATAAAAGTGAAGCTTATTGAAAAGACGCGGAAATATCCTTTTTTTTTAACCATCTGTCAATACCCATGATGCATCTATAATGTCCAAAAAGCTCCTCAAGTCCACGATTGTTGTCAGTTCGATGACTTTCTTCTCCAGAATCACAGGAATGATCCGTGATATAGCACTGGCACAGGTGGTCGGTTCCAGTGAGGTGGCAGATGCTTTTTTTGTTGCTTTCAGGATTCCCAACTTCCTTCGCAGAATATTTGGTGAAGGTGCATTTTCTGCCGCATTTGTACCGGTCTATTCCAAAATAGAGGTCGCCGGTGATGAGGGAAAGAGGAAGGCTTTTTTAGCTTTGATGGCAGGCCGCTTCGGTATGATCCTGTTGGCCATCACTCTGATCGGAGTGGTCGCTGCCCCCTTCCTGGTCATGGTGATCGCCCCCGGGTTTTTAGGGGAGAGTGAAAAATATGAGCTGACTGTCAGTGCACTAAGACTTACTTTTCCCTATCTCTTTTTTGTCTCACTGGTGGCAATGGCGGCCGGAATCTTTAATTCCCGAAACCATTTTGCTGTTCCAGCGGTTACCCCGGTTCTGCTCAACCTGTCGTTGATCGCAGCAGTCCTTTGGTTGGTTCCGATTATGGCTAATCCGGCAATTGCACTAGCAACCGGTGTTTTTGTTGCCGGCGCTGTCCAGCTCATCTTCCAGCTACCGTTTCTTGCCAGAGAGAGGTCTCTCGTCTGGCCCCGTTTGAGAGTGGGCAAAAGCGACAAGAAGCCCATCGAGGGGGAGGTCAACAAGGTTTTTCGTCTGATGCTCCCGGCACTTTTTGGGGTTTCAGTGGCTCAGATCAACATGCTGATCAATACACTGCTGGCCTCATTTTTAGTTACCGGGAGTGTCTCCTGGCTCTACTACTCTGACCGCCTTATGGAGTTTCCGCTCGGGGTGTTCGGGATCGCTCTGGCGACAGTTATCCTGCCAACCCTATCGAAGCAACAGGCCGATACCTCGTCTTCGCTCTTTTCAGATACCCTGGATTGGGCCCTTCGATGGGTATTACTTATAGTCCTTCCTGCTTCGGTTGCTCTGATGGTTCTGGCAGGTCCGCTGCTGACAACGATCTTCCAGTATGGTGCTTTCACTCCAACTGATGTCACCATGGCTTCCCAGAGCCTGGTCGCCTTTGCCTTAGGGCTGATCGCTTTTGTCGTTATCAAGGTGCTGGCTCCTGGTTTTTATGCCCGACAGGATACGCGGACCCCGGTCCGTTATGCAGCGATTGCAATGGGTGTAAATGCAGTGCTCAGTCTGCTTCTGGTATGGGAGTTCGCTCATGTGGGTTTGGCCTTGGCAACATCAGTGGCGGCTCTGGTCAATGCAGCACTCCTTTTCTTTGGGCTCTACAGGAGAGGGATCTATCAGCCACTTCCAGGGTGGTGGTCTCTCTTGCTCAAGGTGGCTGTCGCCTCTTTAGTCATGGGTCTTGTTCTTTGGTCGGGAGCCGGTGATACCCTCTCCTGGATTGAATCATCTCTCCTCCATCGTCTGGGCTGGCTCTCCTGGCTCATCGTTGTGGGCCTGGGCGTTTATATGGTCTCTCTGCTCAGTCTTGGAGTTAAGCCCTGGAAGATGATGCTTGTGGAGAAGATTGGTGAAGAGGGTGATTAAGGGAGGGAATGGCTCGGATCATCAACAACCAATCTGGTTTTCCGCTGACAGCCCGTGACGATACCGCTAAACTCCATGGTTTTGCCGGTAACCGCAGGTATCTGATTGATGGAATTGATCCGAGGGCTTCACAACCTTAAGCCGGTCCACAACGGTTGTGTGGCTTCCATTGGCAACTATGATGGTCTCCATCGAGGACACCGCAGTGTTCTCGAACGCCTGGTTGAGCGTGGGAAATCAATGGAGTTGCCGGTCACTGTAGTGACCTTTGATCCCACCCCGCAGGAGTACTTTATGGGGAGTGATGCCCCGCCGCGATTGATGACACTGCGGGATAAAGTCGAAGTCTTTGAGCGGTTGGGGGTGGATCGGGCTCTGATTCTCTGGTTTAACGATGATCTGGCGATGATGAGGCCGGAGGATTTTGTCAACCGATGCCTGATAGAGGGGTTGGGCGTTCGCCATCTGATTGTCGGTGATGATTTCAGGTTTGGCTACAGGCGACAGGGTGATTTTGGGTTGTTGCAGGCAATGGGAAGAGAGGCGGGTTTTGAGGTTCAGTCGATGGATGGTTTGCTTGAGGCCGGTGAGCGAATTAGCAGCTCTCGAATCAGGGCAGCCCTGGCAGACGGTGATATCGAATCGGCAGCCAAGCTTTTTGGCCACCCCTTTTCCATTACCGGGCGCGTTGCTCATGGTGATCGCCGAGGTCGTTTCTGGGGTTTTCCAACCGCCAATATCAAGATGTGTCGCCGTCGATTGCCGCTAACCGGTGTCTATGCCGTGAGCGTTGATATTGAGGGGGTAGGTGATGCCTTTCCAGGAGTCGCCAATGCAGGGGTACGGCCTACTGTTGATGGCGTTCACCCACTGCTTGAGGTCCATCTGTTAGACTTCAGCTCTCAAATTTACGGACACCATATTCGAGTGACCCTTGTCCACAAGTTAAGAGATGAACAGCGTTTTGAATCAGAACAGGCCTTGCGTGAACAGATTGCTGCCGATGTTGTAGAAACACGCGCTCTGTTTGAGAAGATGGCAACACCTTCCTGAGGTCTTTACTTAAGCCAACCAACTGATTGATTCCCCATGAGTGATTATAAAAAGACAATAAACCTACCCAAAACCGATTTTCCAATGCGAGCAAATCTCGCAAAGCGTGAGCCGGGGATTCTGCAGCGTTGGGAGGAGCTTGACATCTACAACAGATTGAGAGAGGCGTTTACAGATCGACCCAAATACGTCCTTCATGACGGCCCCCCCTATGCCAATGGATCAATCCATATTGGCCATGTGGTGAACAAGGTCATCAAGGATATGATCGTAAAATCGAGAACCCTCGCCGGGTTTGATTCACCCTATGTTCCTGGGTGGGACTGCCACGGCCTGCCGATTGAGCATGAGGTTGAGAAGAAGCTGGGTCGTACCGCCTATCGGGAGGACCCTAAGGCCTTCAGGACGGCGTGTCGGGAGTTTGCCACAGCCCAGATTGAACACCAGCGCGAAGACTTTATTCGACTCGGAGTCATTGGTGACTGGAAAGATCCCTACCTCACCATGGATTTTAAAACCGAAGCAAATACACTTCGGGCGCTTGCCCGGATTGTCACCAATGGCCATCTGCGACATGGGATGATGCCTGTCTATTGGTGTAGTGATTGCGGCTCAGCCCTGGCGGAAGCTGAAGTTGAGTATATCGACAAGAGATCACCCTCTGTTGATGTTCGATTTGCAGTGGTTGATGAGGAGCAGTTTCTCTCAAAAGTTACCCCGGTTGACGGGGATCTTGGGGCAGGCGCTCTTGCAGTTGTAATCTGGACAACGACGCCCTGGACCCTTCCGGCGAACAGAGCGGTTGCCCTGCACCCTGAGTTCACCTATCTGTTGGTCGAGCAGAGATCCGGCGAGGTTACCGATCGACTCCTGTTGGCGGAAGACCTGGTTGAAGATTGTATGGAACGTTACTCCGCCCAGAGCTGGCGTGTCGTCGGACGGGTTAGCGGCAATGAGCTCGAACATCTCACCCTGCACCACCCTTTCTATGAGCGGGTGGTGCCGCTGGTTTTGGGTGAACACGTTACTACCGAGGCCGGAACAGGTGCTGTCCATACGGCACCAGGCCATGGTCAGGAAGATTTCATTGTTGGAAAACACTATCAGCTTGAAGTGGATAACCCGGTCGGGACCAATGGATCATTCCTCAAAGACACCCCCCTCTTCGGCGGCGAGAATGTCTTTAAGGCCAATGATCATGTTATTGAAGTCTTGAGAGCCCATGGGGCTCTGCTCAATACTCAGGTTATTGAACACAGCTATCCACACTGTTGGCGTCACAAAACCCCCATCATCTTCCGGGCGACACAACAGTGGTTTATTGGCATGGATCGAACAGGCCTGCGTAAACGGGCACTGGATGAGATCGACCGGGTTGGCTTTGTTCCTGATTGGGGCAAGGCCCGTATTCAGGGCATGGTCTCCAATCGACCCGATTGGTGTGTCTCGCGGCAGCGTGTCTGGGGTTCCCCCATTGCCCTCTACATCCATAAGCAGACAGGTGATCTGCATCCTGATACGGAGCAGCTTATGGAAGAGGTGGCCAGGCGGATGGAATCTGCCGGCATTGATGCTTGGTTCGACCTTGATGATGCCGAACTTCTTGGCGATGAATATGAGAACTACGATAAGGTGACTGACATCCTCGATGTCTGGTTTGATTCGGGAGCGACCCACTACTCGGTCCTTAATCAAAGGGATGAACTCACTAATCCGGCAGATCTCTATCTGGAGGGGTCAGACCAGCATCGTGGATGGTTTCAGTCCAGTCTGCTGGTGGGGTGTGCTCTCAATGGCCATGCACCGTACCGCACGCTATTAACTCATGGTTTTACCGTTGATGCGGATGGCATGAAGATGTCCAAGTCGAAGGGGAATGTTATCGCCCCTCAAGCAATCATCAACACCCTGGGTGCCGACATATTACGATTGTGGGTCTCTGCGACCGATTACAGTACTGAGATGTCAATCTCGGATGAGATTTTAAAGCGCATGTCTGACTCCTATCGCAGGATGAGGAATACGGCTCGTTATCTCATCGGTAATCTTTCGGATTTCTCTCCAGAGATGTGCCTTGAGGGGGACCGGCTTTTAGCATTGGATCGATGGGCTGTTGAAGCGGCAATGAGTCTTCAGGCAGAGATTGAAGATCACTACGAAAAATTTAACTTTCATGCCATCTACCAGAGTCTTCATCACTTTTGTGTTGTTGATATGGGTGGTTTCTATCTTGATATTCTCAAAGACAGGCTCTATACCATGCCAGCCCAGAGTCGGGGTCGGCGCTCTGCGCAGACAGCGATGTATCATATTCTCGAAGCTCTTGTCAGATGGATTGCACCCATCTTGACGTTTACTGCTGAAGAGATCTGGCAGCATCTTCCTGGTCAAAGATCAGATACCATCTATCTGGAGAAGTGGTATTCTGCCTGGCCACTTTTCAAAGAGAACCCCGAGTTGGGGAGGGAGTTCTGGAATCGGGTTATCGACGTCAGGCAGGCGATAAGTCGCGAACTTGAACAACATCGTGTCGAGGGTTCAATCGGGTCATCTCTGGCAGCAGAGATTGAACTCTACTGTGATCGCGATCTGGAGTCTCTGCTCAGTCATCTTGGGGATGAGTTCAGGTTTATTCTTATCACCTCTTCGGCAGTGATAAAGCCGATCAAGGAGGCCCCGGCCGATTCAACCGAGACAGAGCTATCCGGGCTCAGGCTTGTGGTAAGTCCCTCCGAGAAACAGAAGTGTGTCCGTTGCTGGCACCAGCGCCCTGATGTAGGTAGAGAAACGGCGCATCCAGAACTCTGTGGCCGCTGTGTAGAGAATATTGATGGCGATGGTGAATTGAGACAGTTTGCCTGATGATAGTCCTCTTTTGGGTCTCACTTGGAGTCGTAGCTTTAGATCAGCTTTCGAAGTGGGCGGTTGTTGTTGCCCTCACTCCTGGAAGCCATATCCCGATTCTGCCCGTTTTTGATATTACGCTGGTCTTTAATCGTGGCTCCGCATTTGGTTTTCTTAGCGATGCCGGGGGATGGCAGAGACCCCTTCTGATCATACTCCCGCTGGTGGTCTCCCTCTTTTTAGTGGTCATAATCAAACGGCTCAAGCCCAATAGGCGTCAGGAGGGAATCGCTCTTGCGCTGATTCTGGGAGGTGCAGTGGGCAATCTTTTCGATCGCATCTTTCGCGGTGAAGTCATCGACTTCCTCCTCTTCTACTACCAAGGCTGGTCCTTTCCTGTCTTCAATATTGCCGATATCGCGATCAATATCGGTGCAGCCCTCCTGATTCTTGATCTTGTGGGGTGGCAAGTGATCAGCAACAGGAATAAACATGAGAAGTGATGAGAAGAGGCTTGTAATAGGCCCTGGTGCAACCGTTGTACTCCACTACAAACGGACACTGGCAACTGGCGAGACGGTGGAGAGTACTTTTGCGGGTGAAGCTGAGACAATTGTCCTTTGGTAGGGCATGATTTTCTCTGGGAGGTAGAGATTGTTGATATTATTGCTGTTAATTCGATTGATTGATTCTTAAGGGGGTGTCCGATGGAGATGTTACTCGCTTCCCCACGAGGATTCTGTGCCGGAGTTGATCGGGCGATTGAGATTGTAGAGCGGGCCCTGGAGCTTTTTGGAGAGCCCATCTATGTTCGGCACGAGGTGGTGCATAATCGCCACGTGGTCAATGACTTGAAGGGTCGCGGGGCTGTTTTTGTAGAAAGTCTAGATGAGATCCCTGATCAGTCGGTTGTTATTTTCAGCGCCCACGGCGTTGGAAAAGCGGTTCGTAAGAAGGCTCTAAGTCGAGGGCTCAGGGTTTTTGATGCCACCTGCCCGCTGGTGACCAAAGTGCATTTGGAGGTCGTTCGATACCGGGAACTGGGGTTGGCATGTCTTTTGATCGGTCACAAGGGACACCCAGAGGTTGAGGGGACCTTAGGGCAGGTTGAGTCAGGGATCCAGCTGGTAGAGTCTGTTGAAGATGCATTTGAGGTCCAGGTTCCAGATCCAGCCCGGGTTGCTTATGTCACCCAGACCACGCTCTCTGTTGATGAAGCCCAAGGCGTTATCGATGTACTGAAAAGCCGTTTTCCCAAGATCAAGGGCCCCCGACGCGGCGATATCTGTTTTGCCACCCAGAACCGTCAGGATGCGGTTCGTTTGCTGGCAACTGAGTGCGAGGTGGTTTTTGTTGTTGGATCATCCAACAGCTCTAATTCAAACCGATTAAAAGAGATCGTTGCTTCACAGGGTGTTGCGGCTTATCTCGTCGATGGTCCGGAGGATATTCGTTCAAAGTGGCTTGAGGGGGTAAACAAAGCAGGCATTACAGCAGGGGCCTCTGCCCCGGAGGAGGTGGTCAAGACGGTTGTTGAGAAGTTGAAAATGTGGGGTGTAACGAATATTGATGAGAGGATAACCGCTGAAGAAAATCTCGATTTCTCGCTCCCCAATGAACTCAAGAGGTAAGAAAGTTGTTATTTTATTGATCTGGAATAGTTTTTTTACTTGAAATAATAATAATTCTCAGTTGATAATTGTGAACCAACAAAACACCACTCCATTTGGTTTTGAGGGGTCAAAAAATGGGATCTCAAATGTCAGAACAAAAAACCAACTCTTTATGTTGTGATGAACTGCCCAGCCGTACCTGGGAAGATGGGTGCAAAATAGAGCAGCTACTCAGAGATCACGGCATGACGCCGACCAACCAGCGTATGGAGATTGGCCGGGTCATTTTCAGCAAACCCATGCATTTCACTGCTGAGGAACTGCACAGGATCACAGGAAATCATGGTTTTCAGGTCTCAATAGCAACCGTCTACAACACTCTCGGACGTTTTCTTAAACACGGCCTGGTCAGAGAGGTGATTGTTGAGCCGGGAAAGGTCTACTATGACTCTACAACAACTCCACATCATCACTACTATGATGTTGAGACCGGAATGCTGCATGATATTGATTCTGCTGATCTCAGGGTCTCAGGGCTCTATAACCTACCCCCAGGGAAAGAAATTGAGAGTGTTGAAGTTGTAGTACGGTTGCGTTCCAAGCAGTGATCTCATAACCTTCATCCCCAGCTGTGCTCCTGTCGGGGGCAGAGATAGGCCGGAGTAGCTCAGTCGGTAGAGCAGTTCACTCGTAATGAAAAGGTCGGGGGTTCGATTCCTCTCTCCGGCACCACCCGTCGGTTAATGATCTTGTTTTTCTGCTGCGACCTAATATGAGTTACACCAATTCTACGTTCGTCCAGAGAGATCGGGTCTTGGGGTTCCTCTCGTTTGTCGACCAATACATCAGCGAGATTGGGTTCTCCCGGGAGTGAAGTAGAGCTTGACAGCCTCTGTGAACGCTTGAATGCGGTAATCGCCTCAACAAGCATCCAGTAACAACAGAGGTGAGGTTGATCAGTCCTGAGAAAAAACTGGTACTCTTTTTACTCTAAGGGGTAGCCTTTAGTGAAGCATATCAATAGAATTTGTAGTGTATTGTAATATTTTTTTATATTAATCTGCCTGTTGCAGGTTCAATAGCAAAAGTGAGAGAAAATGGCTGCCAAAAAGAACGGAATAACGGACACTGAAGACTCTCTTGTAGAGGTTTTGCAGCGGGAAAAAATAAGACACCTTTTGGCCTCAGAGCTTTTTATTGTAAAGCCGGGAACAGAAGTCAAAGAGGTGGTTGATCTCATGCATACGCAGGGAGCAGGCTGCATTCTGGTGGGATCAAAAAAGAAACTGCAGGGTATTTTTACTGAACGTGACTACCTTGAAAAGATTGCGGGACATCAGGAAATCCTGAACTCACCGATTGATGAGTTTATGTCGAAAAACCCGGTAACGCTTGAGGGTGATGATTCAGTGAAACAACTGATCCGGGTCATTGTCGATGGAGGATACCGTCACCTGCCTGTCATCGATGGTGGCAAATGCATCGGCGTGGTTGACTCTATCAACATCTTCAAGTTCATCGCTGATCTCTTTCCCAGCGAAATCTACAATCTGCCACCCAGTTTGAACCAGGTTGCCTCCGATGTTGAAGGAGCGTGAAATGAGTAGCAGGGTTGATGTCCAGAATTCTGCAGAAGAGAAACTGCAGACAGCCGATAGAATAAGCCAGGACCTTGACCGGGTCACAATACGATTTGCGGGTGACTCTGGTGATGGCATGCAGCTCACCGGCATGCGGTTTACTGAATCTGCGGCACAGATTGGAAATGATCTGGCTACATTTCCGGATTATCCGGCAGAGATCAGGGCCCCTGCCGGCACTCTGCCCGGGGTCAGTGGATTTCAGATCCAGTTCAGCACCAACGAGGTCTATACACCGGGTGATGAGCCTGATGTGCTGGTGGCAATGAATCCGGCCGCACTAAAATCCAACCTTGGTGATCTTCCCCACGGTGGCACCATCATGGTCAATGAAGATGCCTTTACCGCCAACTATCTGCGACTGGCAGGCTATGATGAGAATCCGCTTGACGATGGGTCGTTGAATGAGTGGCGCCTGATACGGGTTCCGATCACCAGGCTCACCCTGGCGGCGGTTGAAGAGGTGGGCCTTAAAAAAAGCCTGGCAGAGCGCTGCAAGAACTTTTTCACTCTTGGTCTTGTCTTCTTTCTCTATCAACGCGATACCGATCAGACCAAGAAATGGATCGATAACAAGTTCGGTTTTAACCTTGATGTGGCACGAGCCAACAAGCTTGCCCTTCAGGCGGGTTACAATATAGCTGATACCCTTGAGGTCTTTCAGACCCTCTACCGTATTCCCAAGGCAGAACTATCACCCGGACTCTATCGGGGGATAAATGGGAACCTGGCAGTCTCTCTCGGATTGGTTGCAGCCGCCCGCAAGGCAGGGCTTGATCTCTTCTATGGCAGCTACCCCATCACCCCGGCGAGTGAGATTCTCCATGAACTTTCTGGCATGCTCTCAGATGGGATCAAGACCTTCCAGGCTGAAGATGAGATTGCAGCGATTGGGGCCACCATTGGAGCGGCCTTTGGGGGCGCGCTTGCTGTAACCGGTACCAGTGGCCCAGGTATAGCGCTTAAGAGCGAGGCGATGGGCTTGGCCACAATGGTTGAACTCCCGCTTGTCATTATCAATGTCCAGCGCGGGGGGCCCAGTACCGGGTTACCGACAAAAACAGAGCAAGCTGATCTGCTGCAGGTTCTTTATGGCCGAAACGGCGAGAGCCCCATTCCGGTGCTGGCGGCCACCACACCTGCCGACTGTTTCAATATGACCTACGAGGCTTCACGGCTGGCACTGAAATACATGACCCCAGTTGTGCTGTTGACAGACGGTTACCTTGCCAATGGAACTGAACCCTGGCGCATCCCCAATGAGGATGAATTGCCTGAAATCAACATTAAGTTTGCTAAGAGTGAGGACTACCAGGATCGCAGGTTCGCCCCCTATGAGCGTGATGAGAACCTCTCGCGCCCCTGGGCGATCCCCGGTACACCGGGTCTTGAACATCGTGTGGGCGGGCTGGAGAAAGACTTGCTGATGGGCAGAGTGAGCTATGATCCTGATAACCATCAACAGATGGTTGAGACCAGAGCAGCCAAGATCGCCGGGATGGCAAAAGATTTTCCTCCTCTGGAGGTTAATGGTCCAGACAATGCTGATCTGCTGATTCTGGGCTGGGGTGGAACAACAGGCGCCATCACCAGTGCGGGTGAGCAGTTGCGAGCTAAGGGATACTCTGTTGCAAACTGCACTTTGCGTTATCTTAACCCACTTCCCAATGACCTCTGTGAGGTGTTGGAGCGGTATAAACAGGTATTGATTCCTGAACTCAATCTGGGTCAGTTAAAGCTCCTGATCAGGGCACACTGCCTGATCGACCCCATTGGCCTGAACAAAGTAACCGGCAAACCAATCAAGATTCAGGAAGTGGTCGACAAGGCAATCACTGTTGTTGAACGGCCAGAGTCTGTTGATGAGCAAGAAACAGACAAGGGAGCTCAACCATGACAGCGACTCAAGCAGTTCAGAAACCTGAACTCACGCGAAAAGATTTTGTCTCCGATGCTGAAGTCAGATGGTGTCCTGGTTGTGGCGATTTTTCAATTCTTGCCCAGGTGCAAAAATGTATGCCTAAGATAGGTGTGCCCCGAGAGAATATTGTCTTTATCAGTGGTATCGGGTGTTCCAGTCGATTCCCGTATTACATGGACACCTATGGTTTTCATAGCATTCATGGTCGGGCAATGACGCTTGCTTCAGGCCTCAAGGCAAGCCGGCCCGAGCTCAGCGTCTGGGTCATTACTGGAGACGGCGATGGGCTTTCTATCGGCGGCAACCATTTTCTCCATACCCTGAGACGGAACATGGACATCAACATCATTATGTTCAACAACCGAATCTATGGGCTGACCAAAGGGCAGTATTCACCCACCTCTGAACAAGGTAAAAGAACCAAATCATCCCCGATGGGTTCAATCTCCTATCCGATTAATCCGGTTCGGGCGGCTATCGCATCAGAGGCGACATGGGTGGGTCGTTCGGTCGATATTGATACCAAACATCTCTCTTCCATGATTATGGCTATGGCTAGCCACTCCGGTGCCAGTTTTTTGGAGGTCTACCAGGATTGCAAGATCTTCAATGCAGGGGCTTTCAGCCATCTTACAGACAAGACGGTTCGTGATGATCGATTGCTCTATCTTGAACCTGATCAACCGATGCTTTTTGGCAAGGAGAAGCAGTACGCCATTGACATCAAAACTCATCGGCCGATGATTCTTGATATGGAACGTTCCCGGATGGATTCAAAAGATCTGATGAAATATGACGCCAGTGATCCTACCCTTGCATATATGATCTCTAACCTTGACTATCCTAAATTCCCTGTTCCAGTGGGTGTCTTTGTTGATATTGAACGTGCGAGTTATTCTGACCTGCTTGAAGGGATCACCAATGAAGCCAAAGAAAAGGCCGAGGGACCAGATGACCTGAGAACACTTCTGGCAGGTAACAATACCTGGTCGATCGAATAATGAGAAGGGTGAGTAGATTATGAAATGTCCTGATTGTGGTTATGACAATGTTGTGGGTCTCTCTGTATGTGAGTGTTGTGGTCAGGATCTGACGGCATTCGATGAGACAGACGCTTATAGGGATGAGTTGAAGGCAGTTCTGCTGAGTGACCTTGATGATGCCGGTTTGATCGATCCGGTCTGTGCCACTGTAGATGATTCAATCGCTGCAGTCCTTGAGAGGATGAGGGCAAAATACCGAGGTTCGGTGTTGATTTTGGAGAATGAAAAACTGATTGGCATCTTCACTGAGCGAGACCTCATTAAACGACTGCCCGCTACCGCTGTGCTTGAGAATGAGAGAGTGGGAGATTACATGACCCCTGACCCCGATACCTATCAGTTGGATGATTCACTCTGTCTTGCAGTTAATGGAATGGCCGTACGTGGCAATCGACATCTTCCGGTGATGGATGGAGAGAAGCTGGTGGGGCTTTTGGGGGTAAGGAAGATATTAGCCTACATCGCTGAAAAGGCGGATCTCTGATTTGACCTCACTGTAGAGGTTTTCCCGGTATTCCGATTTAATAAAGAGTCTGTTTATCGGGTATAAAACAAGAATTATTCCAACTCAATACTCTATAATCAGCAACCAACCAATTAGTCAGTCGGCTGATTGATAAGACATCTATTGAATGAACGCAACTGTCCTTACATTTCCGAAAGGGGGTATTCACCCTCCGGATTATAAATCGCTGACTGCAGAGATGGTGATTGAGCCCATGCCCACTCCTACCTCTCTTGAGCTTATCCTTGGGCAGCATATCGGGGTTCCTTGTTCGCCAGTGGTGGCAAAAAAAGACAAGGTGGCTGAGGGAGCTCTTGTTGGTGAGGTCACCAAAGGGATGGGCGTCCCTCTTCATGCGCCGGTTGCCGGGACAGTGAGTAATCTGACTGAGTCTGCTCATCCGATTCAGGTAAGTAGCCCTTCAGTCATCTTGCGAGTGAATAAAAAAGAGGAGCCTAAAAGCTACCAATCGAGTGACTGGTCGGGGCTCTCTCCTGATGAGCTAAGAGAGAAAATTCATCTGGCAGGGATTGTGGGCATTGGGGGTGCCGGTTTTCCTGCGCACGTCAAACTGACGCCACCACCGGGATCGAAGATAGATACTCTGGTGTTGAATGGCGCTGAGTGTGAACCCTATCTCACTGCTGACCATCGACAGATGATAGAGCATCCGGATCAGGTCATTGAGGGTGCACGTATTATTCTATCGATTCTGGGCATCACGGAGTGCCTGGTGGGGATTGAGAACAACAAGCCTGATGCGATTGCGGCGATGAGTTCAGAGGCTGAAAAACAGACTTCTGCTGAGGCCAGGATCGAGATCAAGACGCTTGAGGTTAAGTATCCCCAGGGTGCAGAGAAGCAATTGATTCAGAGCGTTACCGGCCGCAGGGTGGCGAGCCAGGGGTTGCCGGCAGACCATGGGGTGATTGTTCAAAATGTGAGTACGGCAAGGGCGATCTTCGAAGCGGTAGCTCTGGACAAGCCCTACTATGAGAAGGTGGTCACCATCTCCGGCAAGGGGATTGCACGGCCCGCCAACCTGCTGGTTAAAGTGGGTACTCTGGTTAAGGATATCGTCACCCATCTCGGCGGGACAACCGAAGAGCTGGCAAAAGTAGTGTTGGGTGGGCCGATGATGGGTTTTGCCGTCTCGACCCTCGATATTCCAATTACTAAAACCACTTCATCAATTCTCTTTCTCACCCGGGATGAAATTGATACCGATCTCTTCAGCAACTGCATTCGTTGCGGACGCTGTGTAGAGGCCTGTCCGATGGGGCTCCAGCCCAATGAGATTGGGGTCTATGTTGAAGCCAGCCAGGGTGAAAATACCACGAAGTTCGGCACCATGGAGTGTTTTGAGTGCGGATGCTGCGCCTATGTCTGCCCCTCAAAACGTCCACTTGTCCAGTTTATCCGCATGGCCAAGAGCCAGCTTAAGCGCCGTGCTGCCGGTTAGCCTCAACGGCAAGAGGAGAGCCCACCATCGTTAGACAAGTCAAAAACAAAGATGCCGAGACCGCTGCAGCAGTCTGGGAGGTATCGGTCTCGCCCCATATCAAGAGTGAGGAGTCGGTTTCCCATATTATGTGGATTGTGGCCGCCTGCCTGCTCCCGGTACTGCTGCTTTCGGTGGTGGTCTTCGGGGTTCAGACGCTTCTGATTACAGCTGTCAGTGTGATCAGTTGTGTTGTCGTGGAAGCTCTCTCACAAAAAGGGATGAAGCGCAGAATCACCATCAGCGATGGCAGTGCCGTGGTCACCGGTATGCTGCTCGCTTTTGTCATCCCTCCGGGTGTCCCCCTCTGGCTCCCCATCCTTGGTGCGGTGATGGCGATCTATATCGGCAAACATCTTCTGGGTGGAATTGGCTACAACATCTTCAACCCGGCGATGTTGGGGCGGGCCTTTTTAATGGCCACCTTCCCGGTGGCAATGACGACAGCCTGGCTGCCCCCTCTTGAGGATGGAGCAATATTCTCCTTTCTCAGCGGATCTCTGGATGGGGTCACGGCGGCAACACCACTCTATCTCCTCTCGCACGGTGGGATGGAGGCAGTTATCAATGAGTTTGGCCAGCCGGGTGATTTTTACGCCACCTTTTTCCTTGGCTGGCGTCCGGGAAGCATTGGGGAGACATCAGGTCTTCTGATTTTGTTGGGAGGCCTCTATCTGATCTACCGCAAATTTATCACCTGGCATACCCCTGTTGCGGTGCTGTCGACCATAGCTCTGCTGACCTGGATTTTTGGTGGTGAGAGTTGGTTTGGTGGTGATCCTCTGCTCGCCATCCTCTCTGGAGGGGCGATGCTCGGCGCATTCTTTATTGCAACTGACTATGTCACAAGCCCAATGGGGCCCCGGGCAAAACTCATTTTTGGAGCCGGGGTAGGGGCACTGACAGTCCTTATTCGTATCAAGGGCGGTTATCCGGAGGGGATCAACTACGCCATCCTGCTGATGAACCCACTTACCCCTTCACTGGAAGAGTGGTTCCGTCCAGAGCGATTTGCCGGACCCAAGGTGATCGAAGAAGAGGAAGGCTCAAGTGGCGATGAGTGAAGTTACCAATATTGCCCTGAGGCTTACCATCACCTGCATTATTGCAGCGAGCCTGATGGGCACTGTCTATGTGCTTACAGACAACGCCAAGCGCCATAATGAATCATTGAATGAAGAGAAGGTGGTTCAGGGCCTTCTTGGCTATAGCGCGGATCATCCGGCACCTGAGGGGTTTAAAGTCTCAACCCTCTATCGTTATGTCCTCTCAACGGGGGATAAAAAACTATTGGGCTATCTCCTCCCGCTGGATCAAAAGGGAGCGATTGAATATCAGTTAGTGGTTATCGACCTCGAAGGCCGCTATCAGGAGCGGATCTCAATTCCAGGTATTATTGAGGTGATCAAAGAGGACGATGCCAGAACCCAGCAGCTGAATAGTGCCCTCCCGCAAGGATTGAGTGCACGCTATGCGGATGAGGTCCTGGTCGTCAGTGAGAGCGGCAATCGAAAAGCCTATCTGTTACCCGGGCATTTCCTGGGGTTTAAAACCACAATAAAAGTAATTTTGGCGCTCGATCCAAATTTAGCTATCCTCGGCTTTGAAGTGCTTGAACATGAGGAAGATCCTGGGTTGGGCGGGGAGATTGAAAAGCCCTATTTCAAGAACCAGTTTGTCGGCAAGACCGTTGAGGTGATGAAGAATATTAAAGTTGTCAAGATCCCGCTTCCCGTCGACTATCGGGACTATCTGGAAGGCGAGATATTAGAGGAGGAGGCCCGGGCAACGCTGCAGCAGCAGTATGCGGCTGCAGATATTCATGCTATTACCGGTGCCACCATCTCCAGTGATGCGATCAATAACGGGCTGAAAAACATGGTAAGAAAGTTTGCCTACCGATTGAATATACTTGAGTCTGTGGTTCAACAAAACGCCATCCCTGTGGGGTATTAAAGGAGGCATCTCTATGGCAGCAGTTAAGTCAAATTACCAGTTGGTGCTCAACGGCATCCTCGCTGAAAATCCTATTTTCAGGTTGGCACTGTCGATGTGCCCGGCTGTCGCCATCACCACCACGGTGATCAACGGCATTATGCTCGGTATTGCCGTCTTCTTTGTTCAGGTCGCTTCGAGTGTCACCATTTCACTGGTAAAAAACCTGATCCATCCGCGCATTCGCATTCCTACCTACACCCTTGTCATTGCCACGTGGGTTACCGTGATTGATATGGTGCTGGCGGCGTTTTTTCCGGCCGCTTATGCCCAGGTGGGCATATTCGTAAAACTCATTGTCGCCTTTGCCATCATCACCATGCGTCTTGAGATGTTTGCCAGCAAACAACCCCTCACCCCTTCATTCTGGGATGGATTTGGTATGGGTGCCGGGTTTCTTGTTGGGATGATTGTCATCGGCATGATTCGGGAGTTCCTGGGGATGGGTACTCTGTTGGGGTTTGATATCCTCGGATTCCAGCCACTGCTCTTTTTTGTTCTTCCCTGTGCAGGCTTTTTTGTTGTCGGCCTGTTGATGGGGTTTTTCAATCACATTGAAAATGTTCATAAACGTAAAAAACTGGGGTTGATCGCTCATGTCAATCAAAAGAAGAATATGCCTGCAGGGTGTGACCATTGCGCTCCTGGCGACGCTCACATCAGCTGAACTTTTTGCCGCCAGCAATAATCTGGTTAGCGGGACCGCCTTTGGCGATGTCGATGAGATTGTCGTCACCTTTGCCCGTCCGGTCACCAACAACCAGCTTCTGGAACGGGAGAGCTATCAGGTCTTTGAAGAGCCGGATCCGGACATCCGGCTGGAGATCGAGTCGATCACCTTAAGCGATGACGGCTCCAGGGCGACCCTGCGTTTCTCAGAGACCCTCAACCAATCAAGTGCCTATGTCATCAATATCAAGGGGCTGGCAGATGAGGGCGGTGCACTCTCCTTTACCGTTAAACAGTCCTATCTCGGCCATCTGTTCACTATCCTGATTACCGCAATGCTGATAAAGAACTTTGTCTTTACCAAATATCTTGGGTTGTGTGTGTTTATGGGGACTTCCAAGAAGAAGAAGACGGCCAAGGGGATGGGGCTGACTTTCGCCCTTGTGATGGCGATCAGTGCCTCCATGTCCTGGGTGATCTATAACTTCCTGATGATCCCCTTCAAGCTGACATTCCTGCAGATTGTGGTCTTTATTGGCCTGGTCGCACTCTCAGTCCAGGCGGTGGACACTATTTTGCGCAAGCTTAATCCAGCCCTCTTTGCCTCATTTGGGATCTATCTTGTTTTGATTACCACCAACTGTGTAATCATCGCAGTCCCATTGATGCTGGCAAATGAGGGGTTTGGCTTCTGGGAATCTTTGATGCTGGCGATTGGAGCAGGGAGTGGCTTTATGCTTGCTCTTTATCTGATGGCATCGGTTCGAGAACGCCTCGATGTAGCGCTGGTTCCGGAAAGTTTTAAGGGGCTGCCGGTGGCATTTCTGGTGGCCGGACAGTTTGCCCTTGCCTTCCTTGGTTTCTCAGGCATGAGTATCTGACTTTGGTGGCTGTTGATAGATGAATAGTGAACTCATCATTTTAGGAATCGCCGGGATTGGGCTTCTTGGCGGTATCGGGGTGATCTTTGGCACCGGGCTTGGCTATGCGGCGAAAAAGTTTGCGGTCAAAGGCGAGCCTCTGGTTGAAGAGGTGCTTGAGTCTCTGCCCATGGCCCAGTGCGGAGGGTGTGGTTATCCCGGTTGTGAGGGATATGCCACTGCAGTGGTAAAAGATGAGTCTGTCTCCCCCAATCTCTGTTTTCCAGGCAAAAAGGAGGTGGCTGAGATCATCGCTAACCTGACGGGGAAAGAGCTCGATTTCCAGGAGGGGATGGTGGCCACCCCAAGGTGCTCCTGTATCGAGGGCAATGTCTCGATGAAGGCAAACTACTCAGGCTTTACCAGTTGCACCGCAGCAGAACTCGCCTTCGGAGGCCCCTCTGCCTGCCAGTATGGCTGCACAGGGCTGGGTGAGTGTCGGGACAGCTGCCCGTTTGATGCCATTGTCATGGTGAATGACTTCCCAGAGATCAATCCTGAACTCTGCGTCGGTTGTGCGCTCTGTGTTCCTGCCTGTCCCAAAGATATCATTGTCATGACCCAGATTGATGCGCGGGTCTACATCCCCTGCAGCATGAAAGAGCCCGGTCGCAAGCAGGTTAAAAAGGTGTGTGATGTGGGCTGTGTCTACTGCGACGCCTGTATCAAGGATTGCCCTGCTGATGCGATCTCGCTTGAGGGTACTTTGATCGAAATTGACCATGAAAAATGCATTGCTTATGGCCCGGATTGCAACCACGTCTGTATTGAATCATGCCCAAGAGAGATCATCTTCCCTTATCTGCATAATCAGAATGCACCGCTGATTGAGAAGAAAGAAGAGGCTGAGGCGGCTTAACAATTCTCCCCGCACTGAGATAAGGCAGAACAACCCAATCCCAAGGCCGTTCAATCATGATCAAGAGGGATTTCCATTATCAAACCGAACACAAGTGATGGATGTAATGACAAAACAAATGATCGCTTGGCTGTCTATAGGCAGCACCTATACCTACCTGACTGCTATGCGTATTCAGGCCGTTTTAAATCAACACAATATTGAGTTAACCATCAAGCCTTTCAGTATTCGTGATGTGATGAAGGAAATCGACAATATTCCCTTTCCTCCTTCTAAACCATGGAAAGTGAACTATATGTGGCGCGACATCGAACGGCGCGCCATCCGATATGGCATCCCCCCACCTATAGTGCCCGCACCATACCCACTTAAAGATTTAGACGGCGCCAATAGAGTTGGCATGGTGATGCATGATCGTGGCCGTTATCTGGAATATTTTGAAGCCACATACCGGTCGTGGTTTTTGGACGGCAATGAGGCAGGAGGTGAAACCAATCAACGCCATTACATGTCAACAATGGGCCTGGATTACGATGAGGTCATGGCCACCGCATGCTCTGATGACATTCGGGACAGGTATCGCGCTAACACCTCCGAAGCTCTGCAGATGGGCATCTTTGGCGCACCGTCATTCACCAGAGGCAAGGAGATATTCTGGGGTGACGACCGGTTGGAAGATGCGATTGGGTTCGAAAAGTAACCCCATAACGCGTCCACCAAGAGGGCAAAGCATTTAACGCCTCTTGTCAGCCCGAGTGGTTTGACCTCACAGGCTCGTTGGTGGCTCAAAGACCCGGATCTGTTGAAAACAAATTCCTATCCCTTACTGATTAATCTTGAAGCTTAAATGAAACTCGCACTGTTGTTCGATAGGCAGTTACTTTATTATCTTCGACCTTAAGATCTTGGGCTACAACTTCAGCCACTCTATGCGCGGCTATCTCGGCTGGGCACAGAATCTTTTTAGGGAGGTGTCACTGCGTGTTAGAGCCAGAACAAATCGAAGGCCGACTTACCTTCCTCCGTCAAGCCGAGCGGTTAAAAGATACGCTGCGCTCGGCCTATACAGCCACCGGCCAACAGGAAAATTCTGCCGCCCACTCCTGGCGCCTCAGCCTTCTGGCTCTTGTGTTTGCAGATCAATATCCCGAGATCGACCTCCTCAAGCTGCTCAAGCTGTGTATCATCCACGATTTGGGAGAAGCGCTTAGCGGCGACATTCCGGCGCCACTCCAGAGAGCCGACGAGAATAAGGCGGTAGCTGAGCGGCGCGATTTTACAACTCTGCTGCAATCCTTGGAGCCGGTCGTGCAAAGCGAATTGCTGGCACTCTGGGATGAATACGATCAAGCTGTCTCACCCGAAGCAATCCTGGCCAAGGGGCTCGACAAACTAGAGACGATTTTGCAACACAACCAGGGCGCCAATCCGGCCGACTTCGACTACATCTTCAATCTTGACTACGGGCGCCAGTACACCGATCGTCACCCATTTCTCGTTCAGCTACGCGCCATCCTTGACCGCAGTACCCGCGCCAATGCAGAGAACCAAGCATAACTTACCCATAAAAAAGAAGGGCTCTCCCATTTCTGCTTGCTTGAGAAGAGTGAACATTCTCTGTTAAGAGTAAAGATAGGAGAAATAGTCTTGCACCCAAAGGATTTCCGAGAACAGGCGCTGAATTTCATCGCCCAGCTTGGCCTCGAAGAGAAAACCAGCCTGCTTTCAGGAAGCTCGTTCTGGGATCAGCGACTGGATACGATCATCGCACTTTTGAACGGCCATTGGATTACCGCTCTTCGATCGTTGTTTTAGAAGTTCCTGTCGATACGTGCCCGACAGAGCACTCCTGCTTTATAATTCAAAGAAAAGAGATTCGGGAGAATCCGTGATGACAGATCCTCACTTTGCCAATATAAAGGCCTGTGTTTTTGATGCCTACGGAACGCTCTTTGATGTCCACTCGGCAGTGGGCAGCATGAAGTCACGCGTTGGTGATCAGGCGATCTCTCTGTCCACCCTATGGAGAACCAAACAGCTTGAGTACACCTGGCTGCGCTCACTGATGGGGCGTTATGATGATTTCTGGCAAGTGACCGGTGAGGCCCTTGATTATGCATTGGCAGCACACTCGATTGAGGACAACTCCCTCAGAAGGGCGCTGATGGAGGCCTATCTCGGGCTTGACTGCTATCCTGAGGTTCCTGCCGTACTGGGTGCACTCAATCGCGCTGGAATTCCCTGTCTCATTCTCTCTAATGGATCTCCTTCAATGCTTGAAGATGCGGTCAGGAATGCCGGTCTTTCTGATCTTATTCAGGAGACCCTCTCGGTTGATGCTCTTGGGTGTTATAAACCAGATCCCCGTGTTTATCAGCTTGCTCTTAACACGCTGGGGGTCGAGCCCACTGCCATCAGCTTCCAGTCATCAAATGGATGGGATGGCGTCGGTGCCGCCGCTTTTGGGTTTAATGTGGCCTGGATCAACCGTTTTGGACAGCAAAGAGAGCATCTCCCGGCTGCGGGCAAACCCATAGCACTGACCGACTTGACGCAACTTTTGCCGCTTCTTGGTCTGTCTGGGTTAGATTAAGTATCCACTCAACACTCGTCACTCCATTTTAGATGGGCTTTCTTCTTCTATGATGAGTTTGGAAGTTGCTTTCAGCCTATAACATCTCGAACCACCGAATAGACGAATCATAATTTTGCTGTGACTACTCAGTACATCGGCATACGGGATAAATCCCCTCGCGGGAAAAGAGGGTCCGTCGATACCTTCATTATAAAAAAAGAATCTGTCAGGGCGCTATCGCTCCGCGTACGGTTACCACCATCGACGCCATTTTGTGACCCGCGAGCAAACACTCAGTTTCATCTTGACCTTGCAGGAAAGCGGCAAGATAGGCACCGTTAAAGCTGTCACCGGCGGCCGTCGTATCGGTTGCCCGGACCGGTGGGAAATCAGGGTGCTCGCTCCGCGTAAGCCCCGGGGAAAGTGGCCCCCGGTCGCCGCGTTTGATGGCACAGGTCTTCCAGCTTTTTGTGGCGAATCGGCTTATGGTGGTTTCCTCATTATCGTCACCGAACAGGGCCATTTCGTCGTCGATCGAGGGCAGCGCAATATCGGCAATCTCCCACATTTGAGAGAGGACATCACGCGCCACTTGGACGCTTTCCCAAAGCTGAGGACGATAATTGGAATCGAATGCAATCAGGCTTTCTCCTGCTGCTTTGAGTGCGAGCAGCTTTTCAAGTAAGTTGTTTCGGGCAACGGGCTGCAGGATGGCGAGCGAAATCCCGGAAAGATAGATTATTTTAGCCTTTGGCAGCATGACCGCCGAATCGGGGGCGGAAAACAAACCCCGCGCTGCGGAGTGTTCGCGCCAGTAGGCAAAGTGGCGCTCACCCGATGAATCAGTAGACACGGTATAGATGCCGATATTGTGGTTTTGGTCAACGCCTATATAGTCGGGATTGAGGCCTTCGTTTTCTGCGGTATTTAAAAATGTCCGCGAAAGCGGGTCGGTTCCTACCCGGGTCAGGAAAGCGACAGCACCGGGTTTCGCCAGGGAACGCGCGCTGTAAACGGCGGTGTTATAAGTATCGCCGGCAAAACTAACCGTGAAACCAGTTTCCGCGTCGCTGCGAATTTCAGCCATCGCTTCACCGATGGCGAGCAAACTCAATGCCATGCCAAAACCTCATGAAGATAATTTGGAACCGATTCGGCTGGGCGGGAACTTGGTATCAAAGTGATACAGCCAATACTCGACCAACCAAACAGGATGCAAGCGGAAACACAGTTCCGCCCGCCTATTTTACAGTAAAACAATTACTGCACTTGCTGCAACTGTCATGGCTAACCGGCAGATCGCTTTTGCGGCCTATACGATCTCGTATAAACAGAGTGACAAACCCGAACGATTGCAATTCCTTGAAATGACTATGGAAACCGTAGGATCCTGCAATATCGTTGGCTTCAACGACGATACCCGTGTATTTTGTTACATTTCCGTGCGTTACGATGTCGCAAGGGGGGGCGATTGCGCCTGTCTTACTTCCCTCGTGACCGCTGAGTACCTGACTGCAGGAGATGCCTTCGAACTTGCCGAAGACCCGACTCACCGGCTTGCCAAGCAGGTCTATCGCCTTCACAAACGATGATGAGTAAAGACAAACCGATCAAACTTTGCCGAACTGAAAGTGGCCCGAAAACGGGGATTGTTCATCCGGGGCTTGGGGCGTTTTTCCGCACCCATGCGGCGATCAACATTAAAGAAACGTTGGCCAGTTCCAATCGCGACCGGGGAGTCTTCGGTGTTAACCTGAGGACCCCGTCAGTACGGGATAAGCGCGTACCACAGGACGGTCATTACAACGCGGTTGAACTCTCAGGGCAGGGGTTGAAGGTGCAGGTCGTCGATATCGTGTTAAATAGTATTAGGCAGGACCGAGCATGAAAGAGAGTTGGCGTTGGTACGGCCCGCTGGACCAGATCGAACTGAATGAAATCCGACAAACCGGAGCGAGCGGTATTGTCACCGCTTTGCACGAGATTCCGTACGGAGAAGTCTGGGAGCGCCAGGCTATTGCAGCAAGGCGGAATCAAATACGAGCCACTGGGCTTGACTGGACAGTTTGTGAGAGCCTTCCGATTAGCGAAGACATTAAGCGCGGAACCGGTGGTTTGTCGGCGTTATTTTCGAACTACCGGCAGTCTATGGCAAACCTGGCGGCAGAGGGCATTAAAACCATCTGCTACAACTTCATGCCGCTGCTTGACTGGACACGCACAGACCTGAATGCGCCGGTTAAAAGCGGTGGCACCTGCCTGCGATTTTCTGCCATCAGGATGGCAGCGTTTGAGATTCACATCTTGGATCGAAAAGCAGCTGAAGACGACTATCCGGTTGAAGTCGTCGAAAACGCGCACACCTGGCACGAGAGATCAACCGCAAGCGACCGGGAGACACTGCTCAACTCAATCATGTCAGGCATGCCCGGCGCGTTTGACCGTTTTGACATCAAGGGTTTGCGTCGTGCGCTCGAAACCTATCGCGGCATGGGTGCTTCGGATATTCGAACCAACTTCCAGCGATTCCTGAACGAAGTCGTTCCGGCTGCCGAAGAACTGAGTATGCGGCTTTGCGTTCACCCCGATGATCCCCCGCGCGATATCCTGGGTCTTCCGCGTATCGTATCGGATGCCGAAGATGTCGACTGGATCATGTCGGCGTATGACAGCCCGTCAAACGGGCTGACGCTTTGCTGCGGATCTCTGGGAGCCCACCCCGAGAACGATATTCCGCAAATTGCCCGCAAGCATGCGGGCCGAATTCATTTTACCCACCTTCGAAATGTGCGCAAAGACCCGGATGGTTCGTTTGAAGAGGCCGCTCATCTGGACGGCGACACCGACATGGTTGCGGTGTGCCAGATCCTTCTGAACGAAGAAAAGTCTCGCTGTAATGAAGGAAGATCCGATACCCAAATTCCATTTCGGCCCGACCACGGCCATGAGTTGCTGTCGGACCCTGACAAAAAGACGTTCCCTGGATATCCACTGTTCGGTCGTCTGCGCGGCCTTGCCGAAATCCGTGGCGTCATCCATGCATTGGAGCATGGTTAAGGTTTTTTGGTTCTTGAGTCATGGTATAGTGATCATATGAAGAGCGCCGACGCCAGACGGCACGGAGTGTTGGGTCCCTACTGAGTTTTGCAGCTGTTGAGTCGCTGCTGTTTACACCATCACGACCGGGGAGAGTCAAGACGATCTTCGCCTAGCGCTGACGGATGAGTTAGGTTCGGCCGCCCAATGTCGCGGTCGCCACGCTGGTTCACCCATGCGTTGTGCCTGTGGGATTGTTACTCGAGGAGAGCACTCATGCTGCTACAACTGGCTGCCTGGCCTGAGGTCGAGGCCTACCTGCGTTCATCCACCGCCGTGATCGTGCCCATTGGCTCGACCGAGCAACATGGCCCCAACGGGCTCATCGGCACCGATGCCATTTGTCCGACTGCGGTGGCAACTGAATTGGCGAAACGCATCACCGTGCTGATCGGACCTACTCTGGCAGTGGGGATGGCTCAGCATCACCTCGCATTTCCGGGCACAATTGCGTTACGACCCTCGACACTGCTGGCGTTGGTGCGGGATGTCACCGAGTCGCTGCTGTGTCACGGCTTCACCCACGTCTATTTTCTCAATGGCCATGGCGGTAACATCGCAACGGTGAATGCCGCTTTCTCAGAGATCTGGTCCAGTACCAGTTTTGCCGGCACTAACGCCCCTGCGCCGCGGCTGAAACTGCGCAACTGGTACGCCGGCCAACGGGTCGAAGCGCTGTCGCGCGAACTGTTTGGTGACGCTGAGGGCAGCCACGCCACACCTTCGGAGGTGTCCCTCAGTTGGTTCGCCCACCCCGAGGCGGTCAAAGACGTGACCCTCAGTCCCACTCCCGCCGCTGATGGGCCGATCCGGGATGCGGCCGATTTCCGGCGTTGCTATCCGGACGGGCGTATCGGCTCCAATCCAGGGTTAGCCAGTGTGGCCCATGGCGAGCGTATTCTCGAAGCGGCGGTAGCCGATACCCTTGAGGATTTTGAAATCTTCACGGCTCCCGATAACTGATTACCCACCCCGTCCCTGCGCAGTAAAGCAGTTGCTTAAGTAGTCTGAAGAGAGTTCTTCTACGGAGAGGATCATATCCGCTGGGATGAGAACGATCAGATTATTGAGTTCAAGGTCTGGGTGCGGCCGCTCAAGGGTGTACAGAAAATTCACCAGTGCATGGCGGCTCTGTTGAAGCCCCGACTAGCAAGGAAAGGGATCCCACACCAAACGGACGAGGTTCGATTATTTTCCCGCTTAACAAATGCCATCAGGGACCCTCCTAACTACAATAGCTCTCTATATTGGTATTCCAAAAGTTGTTTCTCTCGTTAATCAACAGAGCATAATTCTTCTTGACGGCAGATCTGTTCTGGTAGATAGTGGATTTGTTTCTAAGTTGACGATTCACCCTACCTTGAAAACGTGCATTGCACGTCTGAAGAGATTAGAACGGAGAGAACTGACATGGTTGACGAGCCGACCTATACAGATGAGCAAGACGAGCTTTTGGAGCGCAAGAAGTTCGAAACTTATTTAATTCGCAAAGCTTGGGCTGATCAGGACTTCAAGCAGCGTCTGATAGATAAACCGCAAAGTACTATAGAAGCCGAACTGAAAGCTCTCGACCCAGAAGCCACTCTTGGCGAAAGAAGTATCTCGGTCAAGGTGGTGGCTGAGATGCCCGATGAGGTCTGCATGGTGATTCCACTTAATCCTGCGGACTATCAGCTTGAGGTTCTCAGTGACGACCAACTCGAACAAGTAGCCGGGGGGGGGTGTTCCTGTAAGAACCAGGGCTGCAATAAATGTGCTATTAGATTGAAATGTAAGCTTGATGTGGACGTACCAATTGGGGGGGGTCCGAAAATTTCGGGAAGTACAATTGATAAGCTCAGGTAGTCGAAGAGTTTGCTGATGACCTAGAGGTACATGGCGGGTGTGCTGAAAACATCCAGAACATCTCCATTGACATGTCCAAGAGCTCCACTGTAGCGAAGAGGATGCGACCTTCATCCATATCATGGAAGAGACTGATGTAGACATGCCCTCGCTTGGAGGCTGTCTCATCGAGACCCACATTTTTCACTTTGGAGTAGTCCTCTTTCTCTCGAGCTTGTGGGATGTAATGGCTCAAAATCCCCCAGATTCGGTCATTGCCACGAACACCCAATAGCTCTTGTACCCGTGCAACTGGCATCGATTGGCAGAGTGTCATGTACAGGCTGCGCCTCTGCTGCACAAGCGGCACAAGTGAACTTGCTACCCGCTTCAAAAGCCACCTCAAAATCGATTCGACGCTCTTTCCCGGAGAATTGCACATCGATCACCTCCCACGGATGCTGGAGCCCGAGTGCAGCGGTAAAAAGTGAGGTTTGTTCCATGGTATAGGTTTCTTTATTCAGTGCCTGTGGACCTGTGGAAATCTCCCTCCTGGAGAACAGGGGAAACCCGTGGATAACAGAATCGCTACGCTCTCTGTTACCCACCAATTTCCTCCCCTTTCCCACAGGATCCACAGACTCAACTACTGTTGCTAGATTGATGATAAGATGACCTCAGATTTGCACTTCGTGCCCACAGAATTCAGGAAAGAGCCAAAAAGGATGTTCTCATCAAAACGAATTTTTCCTCAGCTTTCACTCAGGAACAGTGATTACTCGATTTCAGTCGTTTCTGAGGAATCCGACCAATGGATGCTTGTACACGGATATAGTGGAGCTGTGGATTCGGTTGATAAGTTGACGTTTGAGTGGGTGCAACGTGGCCTTAACGGACCTCCTCCGTCCTCGGACGTAATCAAACATCTGGCAAAACGAGGTTATATCACCACCAAAACAAGTTTAGAAGAGCAGGCTATTGTCTCAGAACGCGCACAGAAACTACGAACCAGCCAGGTCATTAAGCCGACTTACACAATCATCCTCAGCTACGACTGTAACTTTCGATGTACATACTGTGCGCAACGCACCACCCAGAGGAAGGGCCGCGGCCATCTTGACCACGGGATGAGCGATGAGATGCTGGATAGTGCGCTCTCGTTCATGGAGGCAACGCCAAGTGATGACATCACGTTGTATGGTGGTGAACCGTTCATCCAAGCAAATGCTGTTCGAGCGAGACGCCTCTTGCGCTGGGCTCGCGACCGAAGCACCCCAGTGCACTGTATTTCGAATGGTGCGGAATGGCGTGATTTCGATGATGTATTTGACCCTGAGCACATCAGCGGCATTCAAGTGACCTTAGATGGTGGTCCTGAAATTCACGATCGCCGCCGGGTGGGGTTGGGTAAGAAACAAACATTCTGGGGAATCATCGAAAATGTTGAATGGGCTCTGAAGCGCGGTATTCCGATCGTTTGTCGTGTGAATACAGACCGTACCAACATATTTGATCTCCCCGAGTTGACAGAGATCTTGCAGCAACGAAAGTTTTACGACTACGACTTCTCTTTGTATCTGGCAGCTGTAACAGACAACACTGTGATGAAGACTGGTGCGTTATTTGAGCCTGGTGAGTTGTTCGATAGAGTTTTGGATGTCCATACGGAGGCTTGTAATGAAGCAGATACGGGTAATGTTCTGTTTAATTCGGACTATCTCCCCGATTTTCGACACCAACTAACTCAGGCGCTTAATGAGAACAAACCCTTACAATATCGTGGACTTTACTGTGGTGCGTACACCAGCATGTATACCTTGGATCCCAGGGGTTTGTTGTACGCCTGTTGGGATGTATCGGATGACTCAGATAATGCTATCGGTACCTTTTTCCCAAAGGTCGAATACTTCGATACAGTTGTCGATCGCTGGCGGGGTCGTATCGACAGTGTGCTCCTGAAAGACTGTCTCACGTGTCCCTACGTCCTTTTACATGGAAGTGGGTGTCAGGCGAAGGCCTATCGGGAAAACGGCGAATATTTTGAGAGAGACTGCCAGGAGTTTCCACGGGAGTTCGAAATTGCGGCAAAAGCGGCCCTTGGTAAATTGAAGATCCGAACTAGAAAACCCGTTTACCCTCCTATGGGGAAACTAGCCGGTCGACGAGACCAAAAGCTCCCTGTCATCGTAAATTAGAACTGACTTCAGTTAGTGGAGTGTGATTTCCAAGGTCGCTGCATTCGCCAGGACGGTCGAAAAATTCCACAGCAATTTCCTGGCTATAGCGGCGAACCAATTCAATCGGGGATGGATCACAGGAGTTTGCGGTTCTTCCCTCCCACAAGTTCGTACTCCAGAAATTCCAACTCGATTTTTTGTTGGTAACCTCTTGCTTTCACCTCTCCACAGTACGGGGTTCTATGATTGGGGATACAAAGCCATTAAATAGGCTGGGCCTCGAGTCTTTATGTGCATCGATCTCGATTATTGGCCTTAAGGGGGCGTGGATCGTTCCATCCTAGTGAGTCGGTAGAGGTTCATTTTCTGCATTTCAAAAAACTTTTCTTGGGGCAAATTGTGTGTTGGTGATTGAAAACAGAAGAGATGAGGGAATAAAATGGCGGTTAGGGATGACAGGAGTGATGTGCAACGACAACGACAGGGTTTCGAATACATTGAAGGTGAAACCCCTCCCCGCTGCTAAAAGCAAATTCCCATCCCTTGAACAACGTCAACACCTATGAGGAGTTTCAGTTCAGATTTGCTGTAGTAAATAGAGATTTTTCCAACGGCTGACTAATTGACATCACCAGCTGAAGTACTGCTCGGTGTAATTTTTGAAAAAGGAGAAAATCGTGAGTGTATTTCTAATTGGTGACATTAAAGTGACAGATGACAGTTGGGTTCCGGACTATGCGAGCAATGTCCACAACATAGTTGAAAAGCATGGTGGAAAATACCTGTCACGCAGTGGAAATATTTCCACTCTAGAGGGGGAAGAACAAGACAGTACATTGATAGCGATTATCGAATTTCCGACGCGTGAAGCTTTAGACAGCTTTGTTTCTGACCCAGAATACGCACCTTTTGGGCAAGCGAGGCAAGCCGGGAGCGTCAGCAATTTCCAAGTTATTGACGACACAGATATTGTGGGAACAATTCCATATCTCTCGGCAGGCTAAAAAAAGCCTACTATGAGATAGACAAGTTCCCAACAGTTCCCTGTTTTGGAGCAGGTGCTGGATCCTCGATCTCTACGACGGGAATGACAGGGGCCCCTTGGAGAATTACTCCAAAGTCTTGTTGCCTATGTGGGCTCGTCAATAAAGTAAAATCTGCTGTTAAGGATAGATGATAAGGAGCGAGTAGACATTGCAGGGTGATTATGAGTTTCTGATTGCAGGTGGCGGACATAATGGTCTAGCCTGTGGCGCTGTTCTTGCTCGAGCTGGATTTTCGGTCTGTGTGGTTGAGCGAAATGAGTGGATTGGCGGCGGATGTGTAACCCGGGAGGTAACGCTGCCGGGATTTAAGCATGACCTGTACGGCTCCTCTCATGTTTGGATCCACGCCAATCCGGCTTTTCAGGAAATGCAGGAGGAACTGACTCAATTTGGGCTTGAGTATCTTTTTGAAGAGGATCACATAACTGGTCTTCCTCATACCGATGGACCGGGAATTGTGATTTACCGGAACGTTGATAAAACGTGCGATAGTATTGCCGTCTACTCCAAGAAAGACGCTGCGAGATATCGGGAGATTTACGATGATTGGGGTCTAATTCGAGATGGCTTTATTCGAACGATGTTTTTTCCACCGAATCCACCAAGTTTTGCTCCGGTGTCGTTTGAGCAAAGCGTCGAAGGGCTTGCTCGAATGCGAGAGTTCAACTTGTCTTCCCGGGCGTTCGTGCACGAAAAATTTGAGAACGATTTTGTCAGGGCTGCGATTCTTGGTTGGGCGCTCGCACCTCAGATTTTTCCAGATACGGAATGTGCGGGGCAATCTTTCTATATTCTGATTCCCGGAATACATACCTACGGTAGTGCGATCCCGCGCGGTGGATCACAGATGATGCCGAACGCGCTTGCCCGGCTCATCGAGGCGCACGGCGGACGGGTGATGGCGGGTTCGGCTGTCGACCAGTTTATTGTTGAGAAGGGGGAGTGTAGAGGGATTCGACTTGTCGATGGTACCGAAATGCTGGCTAAGCGAGCGGTGGTTACCGGTCTTGGGCCAAAGGTCTCTTTTCTAGATTGCTGTGACAGCAATGAGTTGCCACCGGATTTTGTTGATGCTTGCAGGCGATTCTCCTATGGCCGAGTCTCGATTTGTCGAGCGCATTTTGCGCTCAATGAAGCGCCTGTCTGGACCAATGGCGAAGAGATGACCGCATGTGGGTTTCAAAGGATATTTCATTCGGTCGCTGATATTGATCGGCAATACGGAGAAATCGTGGCAGGAGTTGCTCCAACAAGGCCTTTTCTATGGGTTGCCTGCTGGACGACTATCGATGCTTCGCGAGCTCCCTCAGGAAAACACACCTTGATTGTTGACACGTTTGTTCCCAGTGTTCTTCGAAGTGGCGAGTCCTGGGATGCAATCAAAGAGTCGTATACTCACGACGTCATGTTGCCGATACTACGGAGGCACACCGAAAATATGCACGCGGATAATATTCTTGGCGCGTATTATGATACTGGGGTCAGCTTGGAGGCTGCCAACCCTTGTTTTGTTGATGGTAATACGACAGGCGGTGAACGTACGCTCTCACAGATGGGCTACTTTCGGCCGTTACCGGGCTACAGTCAATACAAATCCCCGCTCAAGAATCTGTACATGACTGGCCCGTCCTGCCATCCTGGAGGCGGAATTACCGCAATGGGTACGATCACGGCGCGCGTTATTCTCGATGAACTCGGTGTGCTACCCGGCGACGATGCCTTTTCTTTTTTGGAGGACTAAGTTATGCGAGACCCAATTGAAAAATACACGGCTCTGGTCATACAGCCACATATCAAAGTGGCGATGGACCGCACTGAGATTGGGACAAACCTGGAGAGGATCCTCCGAATGATTGATTTCGGGGTGGGTTATTTCTGGGAGGTGCCGGTCCGTCTGGTCGTGTTGCCGGAATATGCGCTGCAGGGAGTCACGACACCCGGTAAGGGCGAACATGGGCTCGAAGATGTGATGAAGAAGGCGATTTTTACAGACGGCCCTGAGGTTGAGGCGTTGGGGGATAAGGCACGTGAATACGGACTCTACTTGTGTGCTGGCGGAATTATCGAGCAAGTGCCGGAATTTCCAGATCGCTGGTTCAATACGGTACTGATACTAGGGCCGGATGGAAAGATCGCCCTCCGTTATCACAAGTACCACATTAACCCGTCGCTTGGACTGGGTACCAGCCCGCATGATATGTGGGATGCATATACGGAGGTTTTTGGTTCTGATCTAAGTACGTTATTCCCAGTCATTCGAACAGAGATCGGCAACCTTGGGGCGATGACTTGTCACGATGGCGCTACCCCCGAAGTTTCGAGGGCATTAGGTTTTAATGGCGTCGAGGTCATCTGTCATCCGACCGCAATGCAAGAGGTCGAAGGCGTCTCGGAGCCATGGGATTTCTGGTTATTTACTCGGCGCACCCGGGCCCATGACAACATGTGTTATCTGCTTGGTTCAAACTGGGGATCTGTTGATTACGACTATTATCCCAAAGCATTTTGTCCCGGGCATTCACTGATGATCGATTACACCGGGATGATCATGCGTTACGCGCCATATCCGGAGGAACAGGTTCTGGCCGGAATCATCGATATTGAGGCCTTGCGGGAGCATCGAACCCGGATCAACCACAACCTCTGGGCCGACGTCCGTACCGAGGCTTTTCGAAGTTTATATGAACAGCCCATCTTTCCGGCCAACCAATTTCCGCCGGGCAATCCGCCGCGTAATTTGGCTGCCAAGATGGAAGGTACCTTTGACTCCATGCGACGAATTTATGACCGTGGACAGTTCGTGATGCCTTTCGATAAAGATGACATGGATGTTGCAGATGTGGTGCGGCGTCGAATTGAGGATGCACAGGCTCGCGGTACCTTAAAGAAGGACTAAAACAGGATATTTGGAGATCAAGTAATGCAGATCCAGTCGCCATTGGCAGATATACGCCTTTCTATTGATTCGATCAGTCGGGACGGCAGCATGCTCCGATTGGATACCACGCAGCAACCCGGCCAAATTCCGACTGCTGCATATTTGACTCCAGCAGAAGTAGTACGTTTTGTGCGCACTTTTTTGCAGCCCTCGCTGCTCTGGTATCTTCTTCGCATAGGCAGACATAGCCGGCGGTTCAAGCTGGGTATTGGAATTCCAAAATCCATTGTTCAGCGTGCCAACCACCCGACACCGACTCCCTGGTAGGCAGCTCTTCATGTCCACTGCAGAACGAACTGAAAACCGATTGGCTCGACCGGTCAGCGGTGGTGAGGCATTGGCATTGGCATTGGAGTCTGCAGGAATTGATACGCTTTATGCAGTCCCCGGGGGTCAATTGGATTATTTGTTTGATGCCATCCAGCGGATAGGCCCGGATCGGATTCGCCTGCTGCGGCCACGACACGAACAGGCTGCCGCCTACATGGCATTTGGGCATGCGCGATCCACGGGAATGCCAGGAGCCTACGCGGTTGTTCCAGGCCCCGGGGTTCTGAACACGTTGGCTGCCTTGTCCACTGCCTGGGCTACGTCTTCACCAGTGCTTTGCGTTACCGGCCAGATTCCTAGTCACGCTATTGGATCCGGCGCCGGATATCTCCATGAAATTCCTGATCAACTTGGAATTTTATCTCGCCTGACGCGATTGGCCGATCGAATCAACAATCCTGAGGATGCCGAGTCCAAGATCCATCAGGCCATGACGGCAATGCTCTCGGGACGACCAAGGCCGGTAAGTGTTGAAATGCCCATGGATGTGATGGAGCGAATTACTGAGGTTGACGATCCTGGGGTTTTTGCCAGGCCGCCCCGGTTAGCACCAGACGCGGGTCAAGTGGACGATGCAGCAAAGCTTCTTTGTGCAGCCAGGAGTCCCCTGATCTACGTGGGTAGCGGGGCTCTCGATGCCAGTTCGGAAATTTCCCGGCTTTCCGAACTGCTTGATGCTCCAATTGGAGCATTTCGCTCGGGTCGCGGTGTTCTTGATAGCCGAAATCCGCTATCGCTGGTATTTCCGGCCGCACGGAGAGCCTGGGCGGAAGCAGATGTCGTACTGGCAATTGGCACGCGCCTAAAATATCCTCAGCTGTACTGGGGTGTTGACACGGCCTTGAAGATCATTCGGATTGATCTCGATAGTGATGAATTCGATCGACATGGCCCACCCGAGATTCGAATAAAGGCAGATGCTCGTGTAACTGCCGCGGCTTTGGTGAAGGCTGTTGACAATAGAAAAAGTGGCCGTAATACGAAGTGGGCGGAGCATGTTAAGAAGATTCGTTTTACGGTAGAGGATGAAATTTCGCGGCATCTTTCTGTCCAGATGCCCTGGCTTGGTGCGATTCGAGAAGCACTTCCAGAGAACGGAATTCTCGTTGATGAGATTACTCAGATTGGTTTTTGCTCCTGGTATGGCTATCCTGTATATCAACCGCGTTCGCTGGTGACAGCGGGTTATCAAGGTACTCTTGGTTATGGTTTTGCGACGGCACTGGGTGTGGCAGTGGCAAACCCGGGTCGACCAGTGGTATCCGTAAATGGTGATGGTGGTTACCTATACACTGCGAATGAATGGGCAACGGCAATTGAATACGACATTCCACTGATAGCCATTGTGTTTAATGACCAACGATTCGCTAATGTCTATCGACAGCAAAAAGAGTGGTTCGACGGACGGTTTATCGCGGCTGATCTGGTAAATCCGGATTTTGTCTTACATGCGCGAAGTTTTGGCGTGACTGCTGAAACTGTCGATACACCGAGCGGGTTACGAAATGCGATTCGCAATGCAATTGAAAGAAACGAGTCTAGATTGATCGAGGTAGCCTTGCCTCATGATATGCCGACGCCCTGGCGCTTTATTATTGAACCACCGGTGCGTGGCAAAGGCGTGGAGGAAGGATGAGAAAGAGACTGACGGAACAAATGGCACCCTGGTTGGAAGGTGGTCTCGGACCATTTCTCTGTGATGCAATGGAGCCCAGTCAGGGTGGGACAGAGACTATCCTCGTGGATCCAGCGACGGGTGATTCGTTTGCCCGGGTCGCTGATTCGAGCCCGGATCAAGTCGACCGTGCTGTAGAGGGTGCAGTAGCGGTCATGAACGATCCAGCTTGGACGGGAAAGACGAACAGTGACCGTGCAGATTTGCTGTTGATGATCGCGAATCTGTTGGAATCCAACGCCCAGGAAATTGCCGCACTGGAGAGTTTTTGTATGGGAAAACCATACCAACAGGCGCTGTTGGGCGAAATACCCTTTGCTGCCTCTGTCTTTAGGTACTATGCGGGCGCTGCGGTTCGGATAAGCGGTATTCAGCGAACATTAAGCAGCCCTGCTGCCAATCATGCCTATACATTGCGGCAGCCAGTGGGCCCCGTCGCCGCGATCGTTCCATTTAACGGGCCACTTGTTATTGCTGCTTGGAAAATAGCTCCCGCTTTGGCAGCGGGGTGCAGTGTTGTGGTGAAACCAGCTGCCATCACACCCCTAAGTGTATTGCGACTGGCCGAACTGCTGTACGAGGCGGGCGTCCCACCTGGCCTCCTGTCAGTTCTGCCCGGACCCGGTTCCGCCATAGGAACGTTGCTCGCAGACCATCCCAATATTGCCAGAATTGCGTTTACTGGGTCGACACAAACGGGTCGAGAGTTAATGGAGCATTCAGCTCGGAGCAATCTCAAGCGACTTACGCTGGAACTGGGCGGTAAATCTCCACTCATCATATTTCCCGATGCAAATTTGGACGCCGCTGTGGCTGGAGCTGTTGATGCTGCATTTGGGAATACCGGGCAGACGTGTGTTGCGGCTTCCAGGATCCTGCTTCATCGAGAGATTGCTGAAACTTTTCTTACACAATTTTGCAACGCAGCTCAGAAGCTCCAATCAGGGGATCCCTTCGAATCGACCACGCAAATCGGTCCTGTTGCCAGCGCTGCTCATCGGCAGACTATCCATGAACTGGTCGAGATGTCGAGTGCTACACGAGCAACGGGTGGGGTGATGCCGGACGGCCCCGGATTCTATTATCCACCGACAATCTTTACCTCGGTAGCCCGGGATGATTATCTATGGCAAGAGGAAGTTTTCGGCCCGGTTGCCGTCGTTGCCGAATTTGGTGACGAGCAGGAGGCAATACTATTGGCCAATGATAGTGACTACGCGCTGGCTGCATCGGTGTGGACGCGAGACCTTGGTCGTGCACATACCATGGCAGCTGAAGTTGAATCGGGCATAGTCTGGATTAATACCCATAATCATCCGGATCCCTCCATGCCGATCGGTGGTAAAGGGCAGTCGGGCTGGGGTCGCGAACTTGGAGAGGAGGGACTTGATGCTTATCTCGAAACCAAGTCTGTCATCATGAATCTCGATGAGTAATACCTCCGCGAATATGCCGCACAGGCGTTCAGTGCTTGATGCATTACGGCCTTACATTCAGGGGCTTGGGTCGTTGCCAGGACAGAATAACTTCATCAAGTTGTCATCCAACGAATCTCCGTATGGTCCGGCGCCGGAAGCGCTGCAGGCCTACCATAGTGCCGCCGATGAGATGAGTCGCTATGGTGATGGCCAGCAGACTTTGCTTCGTGCGGCAATAACTAAGACACATGATCTGCCAATGGATAATGTTCTGTGCGGAAATGGCAGCGATGAACTTATTTCCCTGCTGATTCGAGCCTTCATGGAATCAGGAGACGAGATCGTTGTCAGCGAGAATGGCTTTGTGATGACCTCAACTCACGCCATCGTTGCAGGTGGGAAGGTGGTCGCTGCTCCAGAGAGTGACTGGATTGTCGATGTCGATCAGATCTTGTCGGCAATTTCACCGAAAACTCGAATCGTTTCGATCTGTAATCCGAATAATCCTACCGGCACATTCGTCAGTATCTCGCAAATGCGGCGTCTGATCGAAAGCGTCCCGCCGCAGGTGATTCTGCATATGGATGAGGCTTATGCCGAATACGCGATGCATGAGGATCAATTTAGCTCCGCTCTCGAGTTTCTTGCAGAGCGGAATAATCTGGTAGTAACCCGGACTTTCTCAAAAGCGTACGGTCTTGCTGGACTTCGAATTGGCTGGCTTGCAGCAGATCCGCTAGTCATTGATGCTATTGATCGGCTTCGGACGCCCTTTAACGCCAACACTGCCGCGCAGGTCGCTGCCACTGCTTCGCTGGCCTGTCAGGAATGGTTGCGAGATGTCATTGAGTGCAACCGCGATGTTCGTGAAAGGTTCGCCAGGCAGATGAGGGGCCTTGGTTTGGAGGTTATATCAAGTGTTACGAATTTCGTCCTGATACGGTTTCCAATAGAAACCGGCGCCTCTGGCAGTGGTGCTTATCAGGCCCTGCAAGACAGTGGTTTTTTAGTGCGGCCAACCAGTGCGGGTGACGCTTATCTCAGAATTTCCATGGGCACGTCACGACATATGCAAGATGTGGCTAAAGTGATCGAAGCATATCTGGCAAATTACTCGTTAGAGTCGGATCCCTCGAATCGGATCGAATAGAGAGACTGCCTCCAGACTGAATGAAATATCGAGTTGATTTCCGGCCCTGATATTGGTCGATGACGGCATTCGGGTAGTGACGCGCATGTCACCCTTGGTGAGGTGCACGAATACATCACCACCTGTCATTTCAACATCTTTTATCGTCATTTCAAGATTTGTTTCTCCCCCAGGCAGTGTCGCTGGGGTAGTCGGGATCACGCTTTCCGGTCGGATACCCATAATGACTTTGCTGCCGTCTTGAGGCGGCTTAGAGAAACGATAGGAAGTAAGGTCAAGGTGTAAGTGATCATTTTGAAATATGGTTAGATCGTCAATGTGACGGAGTGTCCCCGATACGAGATTAATGGGGGGTGTGCCGATAAATTCTGCGACAAAACGGCTACTCGGATAGTAGTACAGATCGTATGGCGTTCCTATTTGATGTATCTGACCCTTATCCATTACGGCAATGCGTGTGGCTAGCGACATAGCTTCTGTCTGGTCATGGGTGACGAAGATCATGGTTGCACCAAGAGTTTCATGCAATGCCCGCAACTCACCCCTCATCTCCAGTCGCAGTTGTGCATCGAGATTGGACATAGGTTCATCCATCAGGAAGATGTCAGGTTCTCGCACTAATGCACGACCGATCGCTACACGTTGTCGCTGACCTCCGGATAATTGTCGTGGCTTGCGATCCAGTAAATCTTGAATTTTAAGAAGACCGGCTATCCGGGAAAGTGCTTTACGCTGATCAGATTTTGATACCCCTTCGCATTCCAGAGCGAAGGTAATATTTCTAGCAGCAGTCATGGTAGGGTAGAGCGCGTAATTCTGAAAAACCATAGCGACATTTCGATCGGCTGGCGGCAGATTATGTATCTCATTCTCCTTGATCAGAATTTTCCCTGCAGCAATGGTCTCAAGCCCTGCAATACAGTGAAGTAGGGTTGATTTTCCGCACCCACTTGCGCCGAGTAAAACCAGAAGTTCACCTTGTTGTACATCAAGATCAATTCCATTCAGTACCGTGGTCGACCCAAATGATTTTCGAAGATTGTGAACTTTCAGAGACATCGATTATCCTTTGACAGAGCCGTGTGCCAGCCCCATTACAAAAAATCGCCCTGCAATCAAAAAGATCAAAAGGGTGGGCAGTGCCGAAATCATCACAGCAGCCATGTTGACATTGTGTTCGGCTACCCCGTACTGAGTAGCAATGATATTTAGTACTGCTGCCATGATCGGTTTATTGCCCGGCTCACCGAAGGTCAGGGCAAAAAGATAGTCGTTGTATATGCCACCGAACACCAGAATGACCGCTACTATAGTTATTGGAGCTGACATGGGGACAATAACTGAACGAAAAATCTTGAAAACTCCAGCTCCATCCACGATGGCGGCTTTAACCAGTTCAGGCGGAAGGGTTACGTAAAAATTTCGATAGAGCATCGTCGTCAACGGCACCCCGTAGACGGTGTGTATCAGGATAAGACCGAATGTACTGCCGAATATACCGAGTTTCTGCATCGTAATTGCTAACGGAATTAGAAACAGTTGGAGGGGAATAAAGCTCCCGATAATTAACGCGCCAAGAAGGATGTCAGCACCTCGAGAACGCCAAAAAGACATCAAATAGCCATTTAGCGCACCGATCACAATGGCGGCAACCATGGCTGGGAACAGAATCAGCATGGTTTCAAGGAAATACGGTTGAATTCCGGTGCAGACCAGGCCCGTGCAGGCGGATGACCAGGCTTTCTCCCAGCCGGCCGTTGTCCAGAGCATCGGCCACGCTATAATGGAAGAGTGCAGAATTTCGTCAAGCGACTTGAAAGACGCGACCACCATGACATAGAGCGGAACGAGTGAATAGAGTGCCAGCAGGAACAATACCCCGTGGGCCAGCGCCCAGCCTAGAGGTTGACGGAGATAAGTTTTCACTGTTTGCGACTCCGCAGTTCATATAGCAGATAAGGCAATACGATGACCATGATGCTGACGACCATGATTACAGCTGCAGCAGAGCCACGGCCAATGTTGCCCCGGACAAAATAAAAATCGTACGCGTAGAGGGCGGGCAATTCGGATGCACGGCCAGGTCCGCCTTTAGTCAGTGCGACAACAATATCGAAACTACGTACTACATTAAAAGAGAGTAATACAATTGCTGTCATTAGAACGGATCGAAGTTGGGGGAGAACAATCGACGTATATGTTCTCCAGATGGGTATTCGATCAATTCTGGCTGCTCGCCAGAGATCTGTGTCAATCCCCTTCATTCCGGCAAGAAAAAGAACGATTACTAATCCAGTGCTATGCCACACGGCAGCTCCTGCCACCGCATAAATTGCAAACTCCGATGAACCAAGGATATTGAGTCCAAAATTCTCGAATCCAAAACTTCGCACAAAATGTTGTAATCCTGTGGTTGGACTTAATACCCACTGCCAAGCAAGCCCCGTGATTATGAGCGACATAGCGATCGGATAGAGGTAAATTGTCCGATAGACAATTGCCGAATGCGATCGTTGATCGAGCATCGCGGCGACGGTAATCCCAATTCCAAGACATCCAAATAAGTAGATGCCACCAAAGATGAACATGTTACCGTAGGTGTTCCACCATCGGGCCGAGGAAAATAGTTTTTGATAATGTAGTAACCCGATTAGCTTTGTACTCGGCAAAAAGCCGGAATCAGTAAACGAAAGATAAGCTGTGGCGGCGCCGAATCCCCAGATGAAGTAGACCGCAATCAGGACGGTAGGGGCGAGCGCCGCAGCGATCACAAACCTTTGTTGCAAATATCCCTTCATGGGAGCATGGAAGAAAAACGGGGTCCGGAAAAGTATATTCCGGACCCCGATTTAGTCGGCGTGTACGTGAACTAGATGTCTTTTACGGCTGCAAGCAGTGCATCTCGCCCTTCAGCAGGCGACATATCACCGTTCCAGAACGCGGTAACAGTATCTTTAAGGGCACTCTTGAGACCACTAGAGAGCGCATTCCAGTGGGTTGCCGTTTCGCCCGAGTTCATACGATCAACGGCTTTCGTTGAGCAACCCGAAAATTCTGCCGGGTCGGCTCCCTTCATCGCCGGTAATGTTCCTTTGGCAGCGGCAGCCTTGACCTGTGTATCGAGATCTGTAAGTGCTGCAGCAAATAAGCGCTGCGCTTCCTTGTCAGCGGAGTTGTCAGACTTTATGAAATGAAAACCGTCTGCTAGAGCAGTTACAGTATTCGACCATGGCGTTAATCGACAGGACCAGTCCTTTCCTTCTTCCATGTCAGCATATCCACCAGTTGCCCAGGGACCCATAAAAATGTAAGCCGCTTTTCCGGATACCACGAGATTGTTGGTGTCATTCCAGCTGCGCCCAGCTTTACCTTCGTCGGTAAATTCGCGGATCGTGGCAAAGTTTGCAAATGCCTGTACCATCGCATCGCTGCCAATTGCATCCAGGTCGCCACTCATGACGTTCTCGTAAAAGGAAGCACCGCCAGCTGCCAGGATCATGTGATCAAAAGCAACTGTTTCTTGCCAGTCCTCACCACCGATAGCGACGGGAATGACACCTGCGTTTTTGAGGGTGCTTAAGGAATCAACAAAATCGTTCCATGTTGTTGGTTCACTTACTCCGGCAGCGTCGAGGACGCCTTTGTTGGTAAAGAGCCAGTTTACGGTGTCAACAAAAACTGGGATTGATACCCACTTTCCGTCGTGTTTGCCAGAGCCGGCTATCCCCGAAGTGTAAAGGTCATCCCAGTTGCCGCTTGCAGCGTAGGCGGAGAGGTCAGCTGACATTCCCGCATTTGCAAAGTCAGCCGTTGATCCCCCAAGGGCTCCTTGTACCGCCATCGGTGGATTACCACCCAGGAATCGGGTTTTGGTCGAAGCCTGGGAGTCTTCGGTCTTGGGAAATGCCGATTCCTTCCACGTGCCACCGAGAGATTCGTAAGTGGCTTTAAAAACAGCAAGTGCTGCGGCTTCACCTTCTGCGTTCCAGTTATGCGAGACGTCAGTTTCGGCAAAACTGGTATTAGCAAGAAACATAGCTGTGGCTACCATTGCCACAAAGTATCGCTTGATCATTTTTACTCCTCCTTGCGTCAGTAAAAAGCTTCTCATTATGACGATGATCGCCCAAAACATATCTTATGCTTGGGGGCATCGAGACCAGGCGAATACAGATTTTTGCTCTGGCCCACAAGAAATCTATCATCTAAACCCCACAAAATCCAAAAAAATGCCATAAATTATCAGACTTATCCTTACACAAATGGCTTGTATGGGCGAACCTGATATCGCCTGAGCCGTTGTTTAGTGCATGGCAGGGCATCCTGTGGCTGTTGGGTGGTATTGGTGGTTGAAAATAGTCGCTAATTGGAGCAAATTGTGTGTAGGTGATTGAAAACAGAAGAGATGAGGGGATTAGGGATAACTGGGGTGATAAAATAAAGACAACAGCAGGGTTTCGAGGCGCTAATTGTCCTGGACCCCGGATCTATTAAAAGCAAATTCCTATCCCTAAAGAAGTTAAAAACGGCTATTTATCAACGAATCTTTATCTTGGGATAGTTTACTTTTCTGGTTGGTAATAAAGTACCCGCGCACCCAAACTTTGTTGTGGTTTGCTTTTGCTAAACAGGAATAGGAGATTCAATGAATCGCTCAACGTTACTTCGCCGAATTCTTCAGGAAAGACGCGCTGTTCCAGTACCCGGTTGCCACGATGCGCTCAGCGCCAAAGTTATCGCATCCTGCGATTTTGAGGCATTGCAGATTTCAGGTCTTGGCGTTGCTGGATCGCTGTTGGGCAAGCCCGACGTTGGGCTTGTCCAAACCAAGGATGTGCTCGACAGTGCATGGAACATCTCACAGGCGGT
>CEPV01052757.1_pt1 | contig 46831 bp, 35 predicted proteins | sample 530451 | NCBI WGS metagenome assembly CEPV01 (sample SAMEA2620097, study PRJEB7988) | marine metagenome | isolation source: saline water (ENVO:00002010), including
TCATTCAGCCGAAGCGGCTTTCGGGGTAGTGTATGGGCGCGATGTCCTCAACACCTAATATTGAACAGGCTTAATTTAGGACATAAGGAAAGTAAAGGCCGGTTTTTTGATAGCGTTGCATTATAAAAGAATGGGGAAAAGGATAAAACCTAATCAACGAAAGATATGACCGCGGAGGATGAGATGGAATCGACGAAAAATATCAAGCGCATTTTAAAAAGTCAACCCACCCTCGAAGGCGCCGGGGTTCGCTTAAGACGAGCGTTTGGATATAATGAGGCTCCTCTGTTAGACCGTTGGTGTCAATTCGATCTTATTCTATCTTCATTTCTGTTATTCCGATCTTCTCGGTCCAGAAACGGTCGAACGCATCATCATCCAGCAGAAACCGTTTTGATAAGATTTCGTCCGTGAATGGACCGGCCGCGTAGGTTGATTTGGGAGACTCCGACAGAACCACCTCCAAGATGATGTTTGCGATCAAATCCGGGTCGGGTATGGTCAGTCCTGTAAACATTTTTCCCACGCCTGTTCCCACCGCCTCGTAAATCGGTTTATAATCGGGGTCGGTCATCGGCATCAGATCACCTGTCATTTCAGTGGCCACCTCGTTGAATTCAGTGGCAATAACACCCGGGCGGATGGTGATAACCCTTATGCCAAGGGGTCGGAGCTCCATACGTAGGGCATCACTGATCCCTTCCACAGCATATTTGGTCGCTGCATATACACCGCCCATGGGGAACGTAAACTTTCCAACGATGGAACTGAGATTGACAATTGTACCCTCTCTGAGCCGACGCATGCCGAGTAGACAGGCCCGGGTGACGCTGATCAGTGAGAAAAAATTAACCTCAAAGATGCGTCTGGCAGCTTCAATGGAAACGTCCTCAAGCGTCCCTCGGATGCTGTACCCTGCGTTATTGATCAGCACGGAAACCGATTCCGACAACCCTTTAATCTCCTGGCAGAATCTTTCGGTATCCTCTGGAATTGAAAGATCTACTTTTTTTGGAATGATACCCTTGAACTGATCAGATAGTTCAACAAGCCGGTCCATGCGTCTGGCTGCACCGATGACTTGAAAACCGTTCTCGGCCAACTTAATGGCTGTCTTGCGGCCGATGCCGCTGCTCGCACCGGTAACCAGTGCGGTCTTTCTTTTATTGTCCATCTTTGGTTTCCTCCAGTAAACTGCGTTTTCAGATCAAATCTAACGATCTGTGTAAGGCCATACGATCCTCTTGCCTGATCAAGATATTCAAAATATTGGGGCCATAAGAATTACTGCTTTCTTTTGGAGAAGTGTTATAAATCCGATTGTAAAGAATTTAAGCAAAAAATTAAACGGGAAATTTAAGATGAACGCATTAAAATCTTTATTATTTTTAGCACTCTCTATTTTTATCGTCAACACTCACGGTGTTTATGCTCAAACCGATGGCGTCAATTATGCCGGACAATTCAAAGGTGGGAAATTTGATGGTCTGGGAACGTATACCAAAGCAGATGGTGTTGAATATAAAGGACAGTTTGAGGATGGAAAACGTATAGAGTAAGCAGTAATAAAGATTTACAATAGGGAAAATGGTGGGTTGCAAAGATGGGTGAGTTCAAACTTATCTTATTAGAACAAGGCTGATCCAGGGAAGATAGGTGATCAGGGTCAAGCCAATCAAAAGGATAACGATAAAAGGGAGAGAAGCCAAATATAGTTCCAACACCGGTCTTTCAAAACGAATACTGGAAATGAAGAGATTGATCCCCAAGGGAGGTATGGAGGCACCTATCTCTAAATTGGTGAGGAAAATAATCCCGAGGTGAACCGGATGGATGCCGTAAACCGCTGCAATTGGTGTGATGAGAGGGATGACGACGACCAAAGAAGAGAATATACCCATTGTACATCCGACGGCCAGGAGAAATAAGTTCAACACAATCAGGAAAAAAAATCGATTTTCAATATGCGCCCTAATAAAATCTAATATCTTCATCGGTATTTCCGCATCGATCAAATAATTCGTTAGACCCATTGCAGCCCCGAGAATAATCAGGATAACCCCCACCAACACCATGCTTTTTTTCATGATTTCGGGCAATTCCCGCCATTTGACATCCCGGTAGATGACCACTTCAACCATGATAATATAGACTACCGTAATGGCGGAGGCTTCGCTGACGGCGAAGTATCCAGTGTAAATCCCACCCAATAATATAAAGGGGAGGGGTAGCTCCCAAAGGGATTCTCTTAAAGCCATAAAAACCTCCCCTAGGCGAAACTGAGTTTTTGGAACATCGGCGCGAACCGATCTGTGAATACTGAATAAAGAGAGCATGAGTACCAGCAGAGTTCCGGGGAGGATGCCGGCAATGAACAGTTGATCGATTCTGACCTTAGCTACAACCGCATAGATAATCAGAGGGAGACTCGGCGGGAAAAGAAGCCCGAGCGTTCCTGAAGTGGTCAACAACCCGAGAGAGAGGCTCTCCGGATACTTACCCTCTATCATCGCAGGTAGTAGGATTCCGCCAATGGCGATGATGGTAAGACCGGTTGCCCCGGTCAAAGCGGTAAAGATCGCACACGTGATAAGCGCGATGATAGAGAGGCCCCCCGGAAGCCAACCCAGAATCGCATTTGAGAGTCGGATTAATCTTTTGGGTGCCCCGCTTTCCGATACAAGATATCCGGCAAACGTAAACAGGGGGATGGCAACAAGCATCGAGGTGGTGGCCATTCGGTGCATCTCGATGATGATGGCCGATAGATCAATCTGGGCGAAGAAAAACAGATAGAGGGCCAGGCCGGAAATGACCACAAAAATAGGTGTGCCGAATAAAAGGGGGATGAGGATGATAATCGCTGTGATAAAGAGACTCATCTATTTTTTGTATCGTCTTGATTTGCGCCGGTGAACAAGATAGTGAAAAATATTTTCAAAAATCGGAAACCAAATCTCAATGTCATCAATCCAAAGGCGATGGGGAGGATTATTAGAGGTATCCAAGCAGGAATCCCAAAAACGGAGGCGCCTCCAAATAAAGCCTCGTTTTGTGTGAAACGGAAAGCTGCAAAGGCCAACAGCCCGGATATAAAAGTCGAAAATAAATGATTGATTAGCTTGATCAGGGTATTCCCGACGCTGCTCACCCACTGGGACAAAAGATCGATGCTGATATGTTTGTTTTCTTTGGTGGCCAATGCAGCGCCGATAAACCCGATCCAGAGTACCAGATATCTAGCGAGTGGATCGCCCCAGGAGAGACCGGTTTCCCAGAAATTCCTCAATACGATTTGTGAAAATGTCACCAAGATCAGAACTGCCAGAAAAAAAGACAGTACGAATTGCTCGACCTGGCTGATTATTTTATCAAACCGGTCCCATCGATCCATCATTTTTTTTCCTTTCGATGTTCTTCCAGATGGGTGTATATCTGTTCCAAAACTGCCTTGGAAAATCTAGTGTCATTCAACTGCTCTATCGCTTTTTTTGCAATCTGTTTAAATTTTACGGTCTGTTCATCGGATGGGTGGACGATTTTTATCCCATGGTTCGCCATTACCCTGATGGCCTCGCGATTTTCGTTTCGTATCACTTCTTTCATTTTTACCATGTATTGTTGAAGGAGTTCCATTAGAGTGTTCTGGTATCTCTTGGATATCCGTTCAAAAATATTTTTTTTCACGAGAATGCCACCTGCCAGATAAATCAACGGAACATCGGTTAAATATCGTACCTTGGTGAACCACTGTAGGGAGATGGCGCCTGCCGGCGGCGCATAAACCACGTCTACCAGTCCGGTTTGAAGGCCGACAAGAACATCGGGGACAGATAGGGGAATGGCTGAAACCCCGGTCGCATCAAAGATTGCCTCGGCCATCGGCGCTGCTTCCCAGGTCCAAACCTTGGCTTTTTTCAGGTCATCGATAGAGGAGATGGGGGTGGTAGACATCAGCCGAACAAAGCCACCCTCGGACCATCCCAACAGAACATATCCTTTTTTTTCAAAACCCTTTTTAAAGAATCCACTCATTTTTTTCAACACATGGTCGACTTCATCGTAGGTTTGGAAAAGGAAAGGGATTTGAAATACCTCCATATCTCTATTCAGACCTGATAACCCGGGTGCTGAGAGGGCCGCCCCTTGAATCTGACCGATAACCATTTTTCTGAGCATGTCTGTTTCATCTCCCAGGACGCCACCCGGATACAATCTAAACCGAATGTTGCCATCGGTTTTTTTCTTTATCTCGGCATTGAATTCATTAAAAATTTGCATCCAGGCACTTCCCTCCGGCGCCAGGGTGGCCATTTTAATAACGACACCCTTTCCAGCCCCGATGACGGCTGGGGCCGCAAAAATCAAAACAAAAAGGCTCAAGCCGATCATTTTGAGGAATGCTGCTCTTCTCATCATACTTGCTCCTGTTAAAAATATTTTTCCACGTTGTTTAGCAATTTTTTTGCTTTTTGGTGGGCTACGGTATTCAAAAGAGTCAGTTCAGGTAAAGTATCGGCAGGCGTTTCTATAACCTGACTTAAGGTGGAGGTAAAAAGATCTTTGTCAAAAGCTCTTCGAGCGTAATGATAGGCATAAGAAACATGAGCCATTAAAAACTTCCCTTCTCCCAGTTCCATGGCTCTTATAAAGTGGTTTTGAGCCAATTTTAGATTCCCTCCGCCGATCTTGGGTCTCGACGCATACCAGATGCCCATGAAGAGATGCGGCCCACCATAGTAAAATCTTTCATCCAGCTCCAGGGCGCGTCTCATCATCAGTTCTACCCGGGGGAGTTGGGCCATCGCCTCCATGGAATTGAGGTTCAGACCGATCCAGTTCCCCCAGTTTGCCGCTGCCCAGAACAGGTAGGGAACATCTTTTTTTCTCAGATTGGTCAAATCTTTTTCAAAATCGTCAAAGGATCGTTCGCTCGCTCTTTCAAACCCTCTTCTGGCCAGAGATCTTAAGGCATAGTCCTTGGCTTTGCCATATAATGTTCTTGCATAGATTCTGTCATGATCTTCAATAAAAGCAGAGGCGTAGGAAGCGTATCCCTGGGCGGCGGCGATCAGCAGGCGCTCGTTTTTCGGCCAGGCCTCGACCATTCCGTCCATAAGCATTAGATAGGCCGGCATTCCTTTCTGGATTACTCTAAGCTCGGATTGTTTGTATGAAGACTTTGCGACCTCTTCTAGGAGCGATGCCGCAGACACAACAGTCATTTTCTTGTTGAAGGCGCACGCTTGGAAAAGTGTCGTGAACAAAAGGAGCAGCAAGATCCAAATCCAATTCAAGACGATTCTCATTTCTGCTTGCCTTGGTTTGATGGGGGAAAAATTTCATTTATATTCAATAAATTATAAAGCAATGTGCCTTTAGAGTCAAGAAAAAAGGAATCGGGGCAAAATAGATTATTTTATTTCTACCTCTAACGCAAAACTCGTTCGCAGTGTCACCAATGGAATAAACTTGATACTCTGTGCAACCTACCTGTTTTTTTTATTAAAAAAGGTTTTTCAACCAAGAAAAACTTTCTCGATTTCAGGTCAATAAATGCTTTGACTCGCGTTTACTTTTCACCTGTTTAGTGTCTGAATGGTAATTATTAAGATATTGATATTACACTACAATTTCGCATAAAACGACACGAAGATTTTCTAGAACAACGCATTTTTTGCTTGCATTGAAATTCTGTATCCGACCGACACAAACCTGCTTTTTTGATGCGATACGAAAAATGATAAGCCTCATTGCGAGCATCTGTGCGGAGATCGGCATCAGTGAATGGCGACAGAGTCATCATCACATATTGAAAGTGAAACGAATACTGCGAAAAATTCAAAGCCTGAACCGCTCTACATCGAAGGATGAAGGTAAAAAGGCGCCAAGAGATCAATTCATTATTAATGCTCATCAAAATTACATCGACGTATGTCAAGGATTTGTATTAAGGGCAAAAGAGACGATCCGAATCCTGCGTGAGCTTGGGATATTATCGATGTCCCAGGATTGTAGACTGAGCGCGGTTGAGGAGTATATTTATCATGCGTAACGACAGAATGATCAGATTTGAAGCAGAATTGTTTTAGATGAGAAAATACCGCACCAAGAGAAGGTTTGCTCAATATTTGAACCCCATACCGAGTGGGTCAACAAGGGCAAAGCCGGAGTACCGCAAGAATTAGGATTAGAAGTTTGTGTGCTAAAAGATCACTATGGTTTCACTCTTCATCACCTGGTAATGGAGCGGCAGACAGATGATAAAGTGGCGGTTGCAATTGCTCAAGGTGCCAAAGATACTGGATTGGTGATTTTACCGAAAAAAGGACGATTATCAACAACAGAGCAAAAGATAGAGCAGTCGGAAGAATTTGTTGAAGCCAGGCGTAAGCATTCAGCAGTTGAATCTTCGATAAATGCTTTGGAAAATCATGGATTAGACCGTTGTCTGGATCACGGACTTCATGGATTTAAGCGCTACGTGGCGTTAACGGTTTTAGCGCGAAACATACAGATAATGGGCCATCTAATTCAACAGCAAGAGTTGAAGTGAAAGCGTCGTAAAGCAGCATAGTAGATCGGCTCTGATATAATAAAAACAAGGTGACTAGAGGAGAAGTGTTGCTGAAAATCGCAAAAAGACTACCATTTTCATCGTTGTGCATACTATCGACCAACTGTGGGGACACTGTTGACTTTGCGAATTTTAATTTTTGCGAGCACCGCCAAATAAAAATCAAGACTTTTCGTTCAGGCACTATATAAGGTTTTTTATTTCTTTATCCTAACAATATGATATGGTCGCGTTAAGGCGTTTGTTGTTGTGCTCGCTGACCCCGGTTGTTCAGCTTGGAGTGTTATTCTAAAAGGCCTATTCTCAAGAGCCGTATCAATTGTAATTTCTTTTACTTCAAGCGTATATCCACCGCTACTTCTTATTTCGTCGATAGCTATAACAATGAAATAGTTTTGAAAATCGACTTCAGGCAATTTGGGCGAAGGGAAAGTCCCATTTGTATGCTGACCCCAGAATATTTTCCAATCATGTTGTTTATAAATTTCTATAAGATGTTGTTTATTATTTTTTTCATATTTAGAACCTGCACCTCTATCGATAGTCTCAAAAAGTATTTTCTTAATTGTGTCAGAATAGACTGTAGTTGCGATAAGAAGTGAAGTTGCGATCAAAAGATTTAATACTGTTTTCATTGTTATTTTTTCCTTATAACATTAGATATTGATTCGCTACAGAAGAATTTCAGCTTTTAGAAAAAATGAAATCAAGTTTCGCGCCTGATATTTTAAGGAAAGTCGCATCAGGCATAGGGTGAAAAGAAATTTTTCTGGTGCACGGTGATTACTTTATAGGTACCGGTTCTAGCTGATCGCCTCATTGTAATAACCTCGCTCTTTCCAATAGCATATCCTATTGAATATTCAAAAAAAATATTGAGTTTCGTACAACTCAGTTTTTTAATATAGATTTTTCCTAAACTGAAAATACGAAACTTTGTGCAGTTTCTGCGTATTGGTTCGTTGCGAAAGAATTACAATAATCCCAACATTGCAGCCTGTCTACAGAAAAATGCCTTCTTGACATTATGACCGGTATCCGGTATCTGAATCCAAGTCGTCTGCTGCCACAGTTTGACTGCTGCTTGATATCCGTCCTTTTACGGCACACAAGCCCGACTTTGTCCTTACTACGATCTCAAACAGGGGATTCTTATCATTCAACGCTGAGAGTATCTGTCGCATACAGATCCAAAACCGGTACGGCCACTGTGCCGAAAATTTAAGGCACCTTCTTTGTTCAATAACACACTGCCGTCCGCATCTAAAACGATCATGTCCTGGGTGCACTAGATCTCGTAATTTCCCTGTATACGGTTTATGAAAATACACCACTTGCTAAGATGGCACCCATCATGAACACAAAAACCCATTTTCTTGTCATGACATCCTCCCTGCGTGGAATAAAATAATATAAATCCCCTAATGATGTAGCGATAATTAGATACTTCTAAGCAATTCATAGCTTCAAATCAACAATAAAACAATCCGCTATACGGATAATCATCTGATGCAATATATAGTCCTAATGAGCAATAACAAAATGGGAAAACGGTTTAATAGGATAGGGGGATATTGTTGAATTTATAGAATAACTATGATAAATGTATTATCTGATAGAGATGAATAAAGGGAATACATGATCGATTTTAATGGGGGGTGATTTCATACCACGGCAGGCGAGATTGGATGCTCCGTGTCCCTTCCCTAAACTTAAATTCTGTATCTATTCCCGGAAAAATGAAGACAAAACCAATTATGAAACTTAAAAATATTCTTGAGCATAAAGCGATGGACATGGGTGCCCGGTTTTTCGGGGTGGCAGATTTAGCCGTGGCAAAAGAAGCCATTTTGGAACAGGGTGGGGAATTTTTAAACGCATTTCCCCGTGCACTTTCAGTAGGGATAGCGATGAGTGACCGAATCGTGGGCCAACTTCCCCGGCACAAGGAGGCCATAATTGCCAGGACCTATGACTACTTGTATTACACGGTCAACCAAAGCCTGGATCGGATCGCATTGCGACTCAGCGCCACGTTGAACGAACATGACTTTAAATCTCTTCTGGTTCCTGCTTCGGATAGAGCCGACACAAAAAACATTCGAGGCCTTTTTTCCCATAAGCTGGCTGCGAATCTGGCCGGTTTGGGTTGGATAGGACCGAGCTGCATGCTGATTACACCGGAAATCGGTCCACGTGTCCGATGGGTGACCGTTTTAACTGATGCCCCCATGAAAGCCGGCCTTCCTTTAACCAATGGGTGCGGTGATTGTCGAAGCTGTGTTGAAGGTTGTCCGCCCAATGCCTTCACGGGCAGGTCCTTTGATCCTTCCGAACCGCGGGAATCCCGTTTCAACATCCAGCGGTGCATCGGTTATCGCAAGCACCTGGAGAAAGAAATAACCGGGGTCAGAGTTTGCGGAATGTGTGTCAATGTTTGCCCCATTGGCAAAGAGAAAAAATCAGCCTAAATCAAAAAATCCATAATGTACCCCCTTGGAAAATAGTGACGAATTTATATGGGAGCGTAGTGGGGTATCCATTGACCTCTGATGCAGGCTCTGATAGAGATCCAGACCCTTCAAAATGATTACTGAATTCAAAAGGACAAATTCCCCCAAATGTTTAATGGAAATACTGATGCGACTCCTACAGAAAAGCCGTTGTATGGGATCGTTTATATGATCTCTATGACGGTCTGCTTTTCTTCTTTGGATGCAGCAGCGTAGCATCTAAGCAGTGAACTTCCGTTGTTGATGGTGGTGTGGGGACGTTATATGTTCCATTTTTTTCTTTTTGTTGCACTCTTCTTTTTCCAAAGGGCATCGGGGAATATCCTTCAGACAAAAAAATAAAGCTGCAGATTCTTCGCTCAATTTTGCTTTTTTGTGCGGGCGTTACATTCAGGGGCGCTTTGAGGTTTATGCCGCTGGCGGATTGTTTTGCAATTGCTTTTACCTCCCCCCTGTTGGTAACGGCACTTTCGGTACTGATTTTAGGTGAAAATGTTAGCACACACCGTTGGGGAGTTGTTATAGTTGGGCTTCTTGGTGTTTTGCTTGTCATGCGGCCAGGAATGGGAATATTTAATTGGGTGTCAACCTTACCGTTGATCACTGCCCTTTTTTACGCAAGCTTCCAAATCACAACTCGCATTCTCGGCCAGTCAGATAATGCATTAACGACCCTGTTCTTTTCAGGTGCAGGCGGACTGATTCTCTCCAGTATTGCCATTCTATTCGTCTGGCTGCCCCCACTCTCTTGAACAGTGGTTGGTCTTTGTGCTGCTGGGATTTCTTGGGATGATGGGGCATTACTTTATGATTAAGGCCTTTGAATTCGCACCGGTGTCTTTGCTGGCGCCATTTGATTATACAACCCTCATATGGGCAACGATTTTAGGTTTCATTCTATTTGGAGATCTACCCGATACATGGACCATTTCAGGTGCCATTATTATTACCTCAAGCGGTCTCTATCTGATGATGCATGAAAGACGTTGCGTTGCCGCATGACCTTTAACTTTTCTTTAAAAATCACCTGCGAGAATGATAATCAGAGAACTATTAATGGATTCGGTTCGAAATTAAATCGTCCTTCCGGTTTTGCCATCCTGTTTTATACTCGATTTTCCCACGATCATTTTTCTTGTCTTCCGTCTGAATTATGTTACAAGTTGTTAGAAAGTATTTCAAACACAGGTTTTTCGCTAAATGGCAAAATGCTGCTCAATAGCGATTCTGAAGCCGACTTTAATCTTTAAAGGTTTTTATTGATGTGGAAACTTATCGGTGCCCTATTTTTAGGTTGGAGTCTCGGAAGTAATGATTCGGCCAATATCTTTGGTACAGGAGTGGCTGCTAACGTTCTAAAATATAAAACAGCCGTCGTTCTGATTTCCACCTTTGTTATTATCGGTGCGCTGCTCGAGGGATACAAGAGCATGGACACCGTGGGTGAAATGACACAGCTGTCACATATGGCCGCTTTTATTGCAACTATTTCAGCCGGCTTTTGCGTGGCTGTTTTTTCATATCTCTCGCTCCCTGTTTCAACATCCCAAGCCATAATGGGTGCGGTGCTTGGAATCGGAATGATATCAGGGATTCCGGATTTTGCAAAACTTGGTAAAGTGTTTCTCGCCTGGGCGCTCACGCCGATCGGTGCCATGCTTCTTACCGCTATTTTTTACCCTGTTGTCGGAAAACTCTTTCAAAACATCCTTTTAGATATTGAACGCCGTAACCTTTTTACTCGAATTGCGTTGATTTTTGCCGGTTGTTACGGAGCGTATTCTCTGGGTGCCAACAACGTGGCCAACGTTACAGGTGTCTATGTGGGAGCCGGCCTTTTATCTCCATTTTACGCTGCACTGCTCGGGAGCCTCAGCATTGCGGCGGGTGTCTTGACATATAGCCGGAATGTCATGGAAACGGTCGGAAAAAAAATTGTGGACCTGGATGGTTTTTCTGCATTTATTTCTGAGTTTTCCGCGGCAATTACGGTTCACCTGTTTACTCAGGTGGGTATCCCGGTATCCTCATCCCAGGCTATTGTTGGCGGCGTAGCAGGGGTCGGTTTCATAAAAGGCTCAAAAACCGTAAAAAAAAGGACGCTTATAGAGATAGCCATCGGATGGGTTTCTACACCATTATCCACCGGTGCCCTTGCACACCTGATCATGCAGATTTATCTTGCCACTTTCGGCATGGGTACCTGAAGTATGACTTTCGTCTTTTCGATTTTAAGCATTTCTTTATAGAGGAGGAACAGAGAACAATGGCGTTTTATAAAAAAGCAAAAGAAGTGATCGTGCTCATCCTAAAGCATGTTGAAATTGTGGAAGAGTGTGTGTTATCGGCTGCAAAGACGATCGACTCCTACCTTAAGGACGATATAAATAGCGCAAAAAGATTGGCCCAACAGGTCGATAGGATCGAGACCAGAGCCGACCTGGTCCGTTATGAAATGCGGGACAAACTCTATTCCGGTGCTTACTTACCACGGCTTAGAGAAGATATTTTTAAGCTGGTTGAAAGCCTTGATGATGTGGCCGATGCGGGGGAAACCTGCTGTGATTTTTTCTTAAATCAACGGCCGGTGTTCCCTGACGAATTAAAACTGTTGTTTCTTGAGGTAAGTCAGGAATCCCTGGGTATCATCAAACCATTGAAGGCGGCGATCATTTGCTTTATCAAAGGGGACTGCTCGATAGAGGTCATTCGTAAGCATGCAAAGGAGGTCGGCCTCAAAGAATCAGAAGTGGACAAGATCGAATGGAACTTAACAAAACAAATCTTTACCTCCACTTTGGACCATAGCCACAAACTTCACCTGAGACGCTGTTTGGAGACCATCGCCTCGGTGTCAGACCTAGCAGAAGACGTAACAGATCAGCTTGATCTGGTTACGCTAAAATCAATGATTTAAACCGTCGCAGACCTTGCGAACATAAAATGGGATCTAACCTACGATAGATATTAAGAGGAGTTAAAATGAAAATCGCCATCACCATGTCCAACTCACCCAAACCCAAGCCGGACGATTCTGCACTCGGTTTTGGAATACTCTTCACCGATCATATGTTTAATATGGATTATCATCCCGATGAGGGGTGGCATAACCCTCGAATAGAGCCTTACAGACCGATCGAGATGGACCCCGCAACAATGGTGCTTCACTACGGTCAAGCTATTTTTGAAGGTTTAAAGGCATACCGGACCGGTGCCGGTACTGTCCAGCTCTTCCGACCAAAAGACAATTTCAAACGATTAAATCGTTCGGCCAAAGCATTATGCATACCGGAGGTGGATGAGACTTTTGCTCTCGATGCATTGAAAAATTTGTTGCACATCGAAAAGGACTGGGTTCCAAAAGTGCCTGAAACATCCCTATATGTGCGCCCTACTATTATTGCGATGGATCCCTTCCTGGGTGTACGCGCTTCATATACCTATCGGTACTTTATCATGCTCTCTCCGGTGGGCGCTTATTATGCCGAAGGTTTTAATCCGATCAAAATATGGGTTACCAAAGACCATGTTCGGGCAGTCCGCGGCGGTATGGGCGAAGCCAAAACACCGGGTAATTATGCGGCAAGCCTGCTTGCTGCTGAAAAGGCGCTCAAAGAAGGGTATTCCCAGGTGCTGTGGCTGGATGGCGTAGAACAAAAATATGTTGAAGAAGTTGGATCAATGAACATTTTCTTCATTATCAACGAAGAACTGATCACACCATCTCTCAGCGGGAGCATCCTTCCAGGAATCACAAGGAACACCGTTATCTCCCTTGCCAAAATATGGGGAATGAAGGTTACGGAGCGAAAAATCAGTATCGGTGAATTGATTGAAGCCCATGAATCCGGAATACTCACTGAAATTTTTGGATCAGGGACAGCTGCCGTTATTTCACCGGTTGGAGAAGTAAAATATGGTGGTAAAATCATAACCATCGGTGACGGCCAGGTGGGCCCGAACGCCGGTAAATTTTTTAAGGCAATCACCGACATTCAGTATGGAAGAGCTGAAGATCCCATGGAGTGGATTGAGCCGGTGACTTGATTTTTTGGTTTTGGAGAAAACCTTTGTCTATCATTTGGAAGCATCATGTGACAAATTCATACACAACGCATTATCTGCCCGAGTTTATATCAAAAATGGGGGCAGAAGCGCTCCCTCCTGTTCTTAGCGATACCTTTTCCACCTATTACAAACAGGTTGTTTCGGGTGAAACCGGTCTTATATCTGATAAAGAGATCAAGCCGGTTAATCCTGAGGACTTTGAAGATGCCCGGTATTTAACCACCTATATCAGGGCAGGAAAAAATGCACTCAAACATGCCGCCAGAATAGTATTAAACGGCGGCCTGGGTACAAGCATGGGGCTTACCCGGGCCAAGTCGCTTATCGAGGTTAAAAAAGGTAAAACGTTTCTTGATATCATTCTGGGCCAGGCTGAGAGCTGTAAAATAAAGCTGGCCCTTATGAACAGTTTCAGCACGGATGCGGATACCCGCGCGACACTGTCAAAGATCAGCTCCCTCCCACCGCCGCTCATTTTTCTTCAACACAAGTTCCCAAAAATTCTCAAAAAGAATCTGGCGCCGGCCACCTGGCCAAAGAATCGAGATCTGGAATGGAATCCGCCCGGACACGGTAATATTTATCTTGCTCTGTTTTCATCCGGATCACTTTTGCGACTTCTAAATGATGGAATAAAATATGCTTTGATAACCAACTCTGACAATTTGGGGGCTACTATGGATGAGTCTCTGCTGGGTTATTTTTCAGAAAAAGGATTTCCATTCATGATGGAGATTTCTGCAAGAACACCGGCAGACAAAAAAGGGGGGCACCTCGCTAGACACACTGACGGCCGCCTAATTCTGCGGGAGGCTGCACAATGTCCGAAAGCCGAATTCAACACTTTTCAGGATAGCCAACTTTACCGATATTTTAACACCAACAACATCTGGGTTAATTTGGATTTTCTAAAAAATTTTTTCGATCAACAGCATACCATCCTTCTGCCATTAATTCTCAATCCAAAAACATTAGACCCCAGAGATGAATCGAGCCCAAAGGTATTTCAGATCGAAACCGCGATGGGTGCTGCCATCTCTGTTTTTGATGGTGCCACAGCTGTCATCGTTCCCAAGTCCCGCTTAATACCGGTCAAAACATGCAATGACCTGTTGGCGGTTCGGTCGGATTGTTATCTTCTCTCAGATGATAAAGGTCTCGTTGTAAACCCTGCAAGGAGATTGGACAAACTAAAAATAAATCTTGATCCGAGATTCTACGGGCAAATAGATCTTTTCAACAAACGGTTCCGACATGGTGTCCCTTCCCTTGTCGATTGTGAATCGATTACCATTATCGGTGACGTCTATTTTGAAGAAAACGTCACTTTAAAAGAAAACGTTACAATTAAAAACAGACAAAATGCCGCGACAATTATAAAGAAGGGGGCCGTTATTGAGAATGATCTGGCATGGGGATGATGACTAAACAAATTCGGTAAGCATTTACCTTGGAAAAGCCGGAGCAATCCCCCCGTCCACCGGGAAAGATGCCCCGGTGGTCGGCGTTTGGTCACTGGCAAAAAATACGACCACATTGCCCACATGTTCTGCCAGAACCTGTGTTTGCAATAGATTCCGGTTTCGATAATACTCCTTTAGGCCTTCGAAATCCAGCCCCCGGGATTTCATTCTGTCCGGACCAACTAGATCCCAAAGCTTTGAAGATATTTCCCCATCACCGAAAACTGCATCCGGGTTTATCATATTAACCCGAACGCCCAACTCAGCAAGCTCCAAAGCGGCGATTTTTGAAATCTGATGGGAGCCTGCTTTTGAAGCACTGTATGCGCCAAAGGCAGCACCCGGATCGAATACATTTTTTGAGCTTATCACGATGATATGACCACCGGTACCTTGTTGTTTGAAAACAGGAATGGCCGCTTTGATGGTGTTAAACGTTCCTTTGAAATTCACCGCAATAACCTGATCCAGTTTATCCGGTTCCAGGTCCTCGATTTTTGCAACATGGGCGATTCCGGCGTTGGGGACAATGATATCGACTCCCCCGAGTCGCCGACTTATTTCATCAACGGCCGATGCTGCGGATTGATAATCTGTCACATCAAAGGGGATTAATTCAATCTCACCATTTCGATATCTTTCCTTGAGGAAGGAACAAACCTTTTCCGCGCGGGATTCATCAATGTCGGAGAGTACGACAGCCGCCCCTGCAGCCAACAACCGATCGGCAATACCATATCCGATTGCACCACCCGCACCTGTAATCAGAGCGATTTGACCCTGTAGCAACAGTGATGAAAACTGACTCAGCTTCTTCTGCTGGAGGGGCCAATACTCCATATCAAATATATGAGAATCGGTTATCGGAAGGTATTGACCCATCGCATTGGCCTTGATTTTAGCACAAATAGTTTTTTCCGCAATATCCGCCGCTACTTTAGCTTCTTTTCGTGAAAATCCCAGGGCAAACATGCCGAGACCCGCAACAATAAAGATCCTCGGGTAGGGATCGAGTTCTTGCAGGTCAAACCCTCTGGCCCTTACCTGCTCCCTGAAATATCGATGATAATCCTTTACAAAGTCCTCGACCACCTGGTTGATTCTTTTTAGAATATCAGTGTTGTTTTTCGGAAGAGTATCTACGTAGGCAATCTTATTCTTGGTACGAATCACATGGTCTGGCGTTAGAACGCCCGAAGCACACAGGGTTTGTGCTATATTGGAAACAGAAGCTTCCAACAAATCTTGTGTGTTCCGAAATTCAACAATAAAGCGGCGCAACCTGCCGTCAGAACCCCTGTGGGCACAAGCCCCTCGCATCGTCTGGACAAAGCGAGCGACGCCAGATTCCGCCTCCTGAACGAATTGGATATCGGCTCGCGGTGTGATATGGGGTTTCCCCTCAATTTTATGAGCTATGAATGCCCGAGCACGGTTGACGAAGTTGATCATTCGCTCGTATGATGTTTCTGCATCCTCGGCAAAGGTAAAAATCCCATGGTTAACAATGACAATGGCCTCCAGCTCACGGTGATTTTCGTATTGGGTCGCTACTGCTTTGGCCAAAGGCAGGCCGGACATGGTGTAGGGCAGGACCGCAACCCCGGGGCCAAGGGCTTTATGGATCAAATTCGGGCCTTCTGTCTGATTTGTCAGAACAAGAACGCTGTCGGCGTGGGTGTGGTCAACGTACCTATGTGGCAAAAAGGCATGGAGGAGCGCCTCAACAGAGGGGTTCAAGGGGGAGATATGCAGTTTATGAATCTGCATCTGGCTTGCCATTTCCTCATCTTCGAGGCTCTCCAGGGTTCGAAGTTTTTTGAGAAATACAAGGTCGAGGGCAACGAAATCGTCCGGCCCAATGTCAACTAAATCAACCCCACTTCCCTTGACGAAAAGAACTTCCTGTTCTTCCCCCAGGATATTGCTCTGCCTTACTTTAACCGAGGTATTCCCACCGCCGTGTAACACCAGGTTAGGGTCTGCACCTATCAACCGCGAGGTGTAAGCACGGAGGGCAAGCGCTCTGGCCACATCCGGGTAATGCTTGACAAACTTTTCTGCCTCGATCTCGCTATAGGTGCTTTCCATGACCTTTTTCCCTGCTCTAAATTGGGTCGGTTTATTGATTTTTCAAACTGTTATACAGATCGTAGGCCATCTCCGGGTTTTCATTGTCGTGGACAACCGCCTTTACGGCCTGGATCATTGCAACGGGGTCTTCGGACTGGAAGATGTTGCGCCCCATGTCAACCCCGGCAGCCCCTTGGTTAACGGCATTGTATGCCATGTGTAAAGCATCCTTTTCCGAGATTTTCTTACCACCGGCCATGACGATCGGTACAGGGCATGAGGATGTCACCGTTTCAAAGCCTCCTTCAATGTAATAGGTTTTGATGTAGTTGGCGCCGAGTTCCGCGCAAATACGGGTGGCCAGCCTGAAGTATCGGGCATCCCGTGCCATATCCTTACCTACGGCGGTCACCGCCAGGGTAGGAATTCCGTAACGGGTCCCCTGGTCCACCATCCGCGTCATATTGATGATCGACTCTTTTTCGTATTCACCGCCGATAAATACCTGAACCGCCATGGCGCAAACATTGAGTCGCATCGAATCTTCAATATCAACGGCAATTTCTTCATTTGACAGCTCTTTCAATATACTCGTTCCGCCGGAAACGCGTAAAACAATAGATTGTGTGGTTGAAGGTGGGACAATACTTCTCAAAATACCCCGGGTGAGCATAAGGGTATCTGCATGGGGTACTAGTGGGAGTATATTGAGATCAATTCTTTCCAGACCGGTGGTCGGCCCTTGAAAATATCCGTGGTCGATTGCAAGCATAACCGTGCGGCCGCTCTTGGGGTTGAAAATCCGAGCGAGTCGATTTTTCATTCCCCAGTCCAGAGAATTGGATCCTTTAAGAAAAAATCCTTCTGTTTTTTGGGGTATGTCTGAAAAGTATTTTTTGGCTTCTTTCAATCCATCTGCATCAGGCATTTTGCTATCTCCTTTTCAGTATTTAAACGTAATTAGCGGGTTTTTAATTAATGGGATGTTGAGATTGTTGCATCGACATCGTGGAATGGCAACTGATTAACAGTTGTCTATCCTTTTTTAAAAAAGAAATAATATTGCATCACTTTTTCAACATAATTTTCTGTTTCCTCTATCGGAGGAATACGGTTGCAGCGATTGACCCTTTCCGGACCCGCATTGTATGTTGCAAGGGCCAGGGAGAGCTTTCCGTTAAATTGTGTTACAAGATGTTTAAAGTATTGGGTGCCGCCCATTATATTTTCTTCTGGATCAAAAGGATTTTTTATTCTTAGATACGAACCTATTGGATCGGGTGTCTGTTCGATTGAACCTTCCCTCAGATATAATCCATAATCTGAGAACATCGGTACGTTTGTAAAGTGAAGCACCCCGTTCTTATCTATATACCTGTATAGATCCGCATAAACGTGTGTGACAAAAAATGCGGGTCCGACGACAGCAGACAGCGTGAGATATATTACGAAAAATCCCCGCGCTTCGATTTTTCCTTTTACGTTCACCGCTTGTCTTTTTTTATTGGCCGTTTTTTCGTTTGTGCTCCAGTTTAAAAGAAAATTTTGATATATCCGCTTTATAACACAGGAAATATTTAAAGCCAAATCGTTCCAAAACATTTATTGAAATTAGAAAAGATTAAGCTGAATCGGTTCCTTGTCTTTTCTTTTTTTTGGTTGTGTCCTGTTTTGTTTAAGCTTGTCTTCGATCTGGTTTATAAACAGTGATTGCTCTCTTTGAATATATCGGCCAAAAATCCTTCTTTTTTTTGCCCAACTGAAATACAATTCCTCCTTTGCCCGGGTCATTGCAACATAAAAGAGCCTTCGCTCTTCCGATAGGTCCGCCTTCTGGTGACCTGCTCTTTCGTAAGGTATGTAACCGGTTTCACAGCCGGAAATAAAAACCACAGAAAATTCTAATCCTTTAGCTGCGTGTAAGGTCATCAACGAAACCTTTTCAACCTGTGAATCATAAAGATCTGTATCTTTTTCAAGGGCCAAAGAGGATAGAAAATCGAGGGTGTCCATTCCTGATGCCTCTGAAAAACCAACAATTCTATTAAAAAATTCAGCTGAATCCGGGTTTGTATTTATCTTGTCCAAAATCGGCGAATTTTCGGATAAATATAACAGTTTCTGGGAAACTGAAATGCTTTCGATTGCGCCGGCAAGTGCAAAAATATTTTTTGAAATATCGTGGAATTTTATTTGCTGGTTTCTACTCATGCCGTGTATCGGATGCCACCGCGCTTTCTGTAATGCTTCCTTTAAACCAAACCCTTTGGAATACGCCCAGTTTTTGAAAGAGGTGATCGCTTTTTTTCTTACCCCTGTCCCTAAACCTGCCATCGCCCTTTCTAAATCTAAATATGAACCAACCCCCTCTATAATTTTCAACAAAGAAATGATTTCCGGTATGTATTTCATATAATAGGTCCGGTCTTTGTTGACGATTTGATGGGGGATACCGGATTTATTGAAGACATCGGCGAGGACCCTTCCTTGATCGTTCGTTCGGTATAAGACAGCAAAGTCCGAAAAACTTCTCCCTTTTTGTCCATCCCCATTTTCTATCCACCCAAAATCTAAAGAGTGATACCCAGTTCCACCGATCTGTTTTTCGATAACGATTGAGATGGCTTCCGCTTCGCTTGCTCCCGAAGTGTTTTCTAAAATACCGATCGTTTTAACACCATCGAGGTCGGAAAAGACCCTCGCCTTTGAGGTGCTGTGCCGGTGACCTTTTATAATTTGATGGGAGGCTTTAAGGATGGTTTCAGTGGAACGGTAGTTTCGGGTAAGGTGAATTGTCTTGGCTTCGGGGTGATCGGTAACAAATAGTTCAAAAAAACGAACATCCGATCCCCTGAATCCATAGATGGCCTGATCAGGATCACCGATAACACATATGTTCTTATCAGATTCCGATTCAACCGGGGTTGATAGCATCTTTATCAGTCGATACTGAGCATAATTAATGTCTTGGTACTCATCAACAAAAATCGATTTGAATCTGTTCTGGTAGGTTTTTCTTGTCTCTTTGTCGGTTTCAAATAGACGGACCACCCTAAAAATAAGTTCTTCATAATCAAAGAGCTTCTGGATGGATAAAAGATGCTGATAGGTCTTGTAGACCCTTTGAAATGTTTCAATTTCTGATTGATCAACGAGCATCTGAAGGTCATCGTTGGGGTCGAGTATCTGCTGCTTTGCAAGAATGATTTTATCTAAAAATAACAGGGGATCGGTGAAAATATCATCCCCCTTATTTTCGATCAATTTTATTGCATCTAAAACGATTGTTTTGCGGTCATGGTCATCAATAATTGCCCCACCGGATGAAACATCCTTATTCTTGTTTTGATCTTTTAAAATTGTATAACAAAGGGAATGAAATGTAGTGACCAAAGGCATGGCGGTCGCCTCAGTCAGCAAAAGACGGAGTCTGTCATTCATCTCCTGGGCCGCTTTGTTGGTGAATGTAACTGCAAGAATCTCTTCAGGCAACACCCTTTTATCATGAATCAAATAGGCAACTTTACGGGTGAGGGTTCGTGTCTTTCCGGTTCCGGGTCCTGCGATGATTAACAAGGGACCTTTATTATATTGAATCGCTTTTTGTTGCTCTGGGTTTAAATCATTTAAAATGGTTTCCTTTGCCGAAAAATACGATTGTCTCAATCGTTTGAAGTTTGAATCGAATTGTGAATATAAAAAATGGTTTTCAGCGGTGGTTTCCACCGGGTCTGTTCCTTTCAAAAGATGGTTTTTAAACGAAACAGCTGTCGATAAATCGGATGTTGGAATGCTGAAAAGTGTTTTTTGACCTAACAGTTGTAAACGTTCTGAGGTCTCAAAAAACTTTATTTTTCCAAATTCCCCATCATACCCCGGCAAAATTTTTACCTCTTTTTTCCGCATTCTTTTTACGGCTTCTCCGAGCAGGGGGATACCTGCCGAATCGATGTTTTTTAGAGATAACTTTTGAAGAATATCAAATTCGGTTCCCAGTTTGCTGAGCAGTTTATTATAACTCAATTTGACCTTTTTAGACCCCGAACCCACTTTGAGTATTTCGGATAAAATTTCTTTCAACGGTATCACAGGATAAAAAGGACTGGTTTTTTCCGGCTTTATTCCCTCGGGTCGGTCTGCAAGTTCTTCAATCCGGTAAAGCACACCTTTTGTGACTTCTTTTCCACAAACCGGACAGATTCCATTGTTCTTTTTGGTTTTTTTTGGCCAAAACCGCACCTTACACTTTCGATGCCCATCCAAATGGTACTTCCCTTCTTCAGGATAAAACTCAATTGTGCCTAAAAATTGTTTCGGATTGCCTTCTTTTAAGGCAGAACGTATGGCTTGATAAGAGATATCTGTGTCAAAAAGATTAGCTTCCCGGCCTAATTTATCGGGGGAGTGGGCGTCTGAATTGGATACGAGGGTAAGATGATCAAGGCCGGACACACGCCAATTCATGGCGGGATCAGATGAAAGTCCGGTTTCAACCGCAAAAACATGGGGAGTGAGATCTTCAAAACACTCGTCTAAAGAATTAAAACCCGACTTAGAACCCAAAAGGGAAAACCATGGAGTCCATATATGGGCCGGAATGAGATATCCGTCATCCGATGTATCAAGAAGTATCTCGAGCAGGTTTCTGACATCCAAACCCAATATCGGTCTCCCATCTGACTTTATATTTCCAATTCGATTTAATTTTGAGTTGAATTGTTCAACCAATGCAATATCGGGTAGACATACCAGATTATGATTTTTTCGAGTTTTACCCCTCTTTTTATATATATTGCTGATTTCACACGATAAAATAAAATAAACGGTTCCACGGCATGCGCGGGGCACTTGTTCGTCACATCGCTTGGACAAATCCTCTTTCAATTTAAAAAGTCCGTCTCCAATCGGGACCAGTTTTTCCTTGATTTCTGAAAACCAACCCGGGTGAGTAAAATCTCCGGTTCCAACCACCGAAATACCTTTTAGTTGTGACAAAATGTATAAATTTTCTAAATCGAGATTTTTTGAGGTGGCCCTCGAGAATTTTGAATGCACATGAAAATCTGTATAAAATTTCACTATATCACCTAACCCGGACTATCCGGTTGTAGCGAAGTGGAAATCCCAATTTATTTTTCTAATTGAAGTCCGAATAATCAAGAAATAAAGGGAACAACTGTCATTATATGAAAAATAGTATGTCATACGATTTTAAACTATTGTTTTTCTTGTCAGCCTCTGGTAATTAGTATATATTGTAATTTAAGACTATTTTAATACTATATATTGTAGTATGCTCGGATTTCGTTTATATATAGTTTGGACGTCGGCATCTGTTATTTTATGTTGATATTTTGTTAATAATTTACTGCTTCATAGATGATTATTTTTTAGGTCAATAACCGTTCGTTTATTGACATTTTATTGACATTTTTTATCAAATTAAAAATATAATTTTAATTATAAAACAAATAAGTTAAAAACCTATTATTATCTATTTACATCGTATATTCTTTCTTATTCTTAATATAAATAACTTAAGGGAAGTTATATGGAATTCACAATAAATAAAAATGATATCATCGATGTATTATCAAAAATTCAAGGATTAACCGGACGAAAAAGCAGTCTGGCCATAACTGAGAGTCTATTAATTAAAACAAATAGCTCAAGTATTACAGTCACGGCTACAGATCTTGAAACCGGTTTTGAAGGGATCTATTCGGCAAATATTGAATCTAAAGGCACCATCGCTATAAATTCGAGAAAATTTTATGAAATTGTCAGAGATTTTCCAAGTAATGAAATTCGAGTTTGTGAAACAGAAAACCATTGGATAGAAATAGGTAACCAAAATGTCCAATACCATATTGTGGGAATGAATTTTGAAGATTTTCCTGATATTCCGCATATTGAGGAGGTCGATTACTTTGAGATAAATTCAATAGCATTTATAAAAATGATAGAAAAAACCATTATAATTACAGTTGGTTCTGATGATAAACGGACCCATGTTAATGGGATTTATTTTGAGCGGATATTTAATCAGGATGAAAAAAAAATTCGGATGGTTTCAACTGATGGAAGCCGTCTCGCACTTGTCGATTATACCTATGATAAAAATATTGAACTACCACAAGGACAGGCTGTTCTTATTCCGAAAAAAGGGTTGGGTGAGGTAAGTAAATTTTTAAAACCAACAGAAACCATTCTTATAGGCGTTCAAGGAAATAATTTTATTATAAAAAAAGATAAAGAAACCATGATAATTCGCCTTCTTGAAGGAAGTTTTCCCAAATACCATGATATAATTGTCAAAGGAAAAGCCCACCAGATCAAGTTCGATCGGCAATTGTTTTTAATGATGCTAAAAAGGATGTCGATACTCTCCTCAGATGATTATAAGGGGGTCATTTTAAATTTTAAAAAAAACAAGCTGATGATAACAACAACCAATCCTGATATTGGAGAATCCAAAGAAGACACTGACATCAATTTTGACGGAAAACCTATGGAGATTTCCTTTAATCCAAGATACTTTATCGAAATGGTGAATGTTATTGATGAGAGTCATATAATTTTACGTATAATAGATGAAGAGAAACCCTGTCAAATCGAAGGGGTTGACGACAAAAGTTTTTTAGGCGTGATTATGCCCATGAGAATATGATGGATGAGATTAAATATAACGAAGATAGCATAGAGGTACTGGAAGGTCTCAAAGCTGTTAGATTAAGACCTTCAATGTATATTGGAAATATTGACATGGAGGGGCTTCATCACCTTGTATACGAAGTTGTTGACAACAGCATTGATGAAGCAATGGCCGGGTATTGTGATTTAATAAGGGTAACGCTTCATACAGACAACAGTGTAACGGTCGAAGATAACGGTAGAGGAATTCCGACCGGAATTCACAGCACCGAACAAGTCCCTGCGGTTGAAGTGGTGATGTGTAAGCTTCACGCAGGCGGCAAATTTAATGACAAATCATACAAGGTGTCGGGGGGTCTTCATGGGGTCGGCGTCTCTGTAGTCAACGCGCTTTCTATGTTGCTTGAGGTGACAATCTACTCGGAGGGGAAAAAGTTTTTTCAGACCTATGAAAAAGGTAGAAAGAAAAGCGAATTACACGTAGTTGGAAAGACTGAAAAACATGGAACAAAAATTCACTTTATGCCGGACACAGAAATTTTCATCGTCGATAATTTTAGTTATGAGATTCTAACCCGCAGGCTTAGAGAGCTCGCTTTTTTAAACAAAGAATTGAAAATAATCATAGAAGATGAAAGATCGGATAAAAAAGATGAGTTTTATTATAAGGGAGGAATAAAATCTTTTGTCGAATATTTAAACAGGAGACACTCAGCACTGCATCGGCCTATACTGATCGAGGGGGTCAAAAACGATGTGCAGATCGAAGTTGCGATTCAGTATAACGATACATTTTCTGAAAAAATATTTTCATTTGCAAACAACATCAATACTGTGGAAGGTGGTTTTCATCTAATCGGCTTTAAAGCTGCGCTGACCCGTACAATAAATCAATACATAACCAACGGAAGCGTTCCTAAAAATCTTCAGGAAAAAATTAACGGAGAAGATATCCGGGAAGGGCTGACATCAATTATTAACCTAAGAATACAATCCCCACAGTTTGAAGGTCAGACCAAGACAAAGCTTGGAAACAGCGAAGTTAAAGGTCTAGTCGAGTCTTTGGTTAATGAAAAGTTCAGCATGTTTTTGGAAGAGAATCCAAAAACCGCAAAAAAAATCTTGGCCAAAGCGGTCGATGCCGCACGAGCAAGGGATGCGGCAAAACGAGCCAGGGATATTGCCAGAACCAAAGGTTCCCTAATTGATTCAACTCTTCCGGGTAAACTTGCAGAATGTCAAATTTCAGATCCATCTCAACGGGAACTCTTCCTAGTGGAAGGAGATTCAGCAGGGGGTAGTGCAAAACAGGGAAGAGACAGAAAGTTTCAGGCTATCCTGCCCCTAAAAGGAAAAATATTAAATGTGGAAAAAGCCCGTTTTGATAAAATTTTGAGCAGCGAAGAAATAAAAAATATAATAACAGCACTGGGGACCGGTGTCGGTAGTGAAGAATATAACATTGATACAATAAGGTATCATAAGATAATTATAATGACAGATGCGGACGTGGATGGATCCCATATCCGGGCGCTTCTTTTGACCTTTTTTTATCGACAAATGTCTGATTTATTGAAGAAAGGTTACCTCTACATTGCGCAACCGCCCCTTTTTAGAATAGGCAAGGGGAAAAAAAAGGTCTATCTTAAAGATGAAATGGAATTTAATGATCATATTTTAAAAAAAATATGCGATCAAAACAGTGTAAAGGTTGAAAAGACGAATGAAATGTTAGCCGGGCACGCATTTTACCTTCTTATTGGTGATCTTTCAGAGTATTTTTCTATTTTATCAAAAATAGTCAGGAGAGGCATTCCTGAAGATCTTGTTGAATCTTTGATCAGAGAAGGGGTAGAAGATAAAAAATTTCTTAAGAATAAAGAAAAAATGTCAAATCTAAAGGATGTTCTGGATAAAAAAGCGTATCAGGTAAGCGAACTGAGTTGGAACGAAGAGCGGGGCATATATGAAATTATAGTGTCATTGCCGAGTGAAAAAAAACAAATTGGACCGATAACAAACGAATCGGATAAAAATCCTCGACAGATAACAATAGGCAGAGGTTTGGTTTATTCTTCTGATTTTCAAAAAAGTGCCGTTATCGGGAAAAAGATATTCAGATATGACCATTCAAGGTTTTTAGTTTTTAAAAACGACAATAAAACAGAATCGATTCTTGTCAATAACCATAGGGAGCTTTTTGATTTTATGGTAAAAGAAGGTAAAAAAGGCCTCTCAATACAACGATATAAAGGTCTGGGCGAGATGAACCCGGTACAATTGTGGGAAACAACGATGAATCCGGAAAACAGAACCCTTCTCCGGGTAAAGGTTGATGACGATGTGGAAACCGATGAAATTTTTACAATTCTTATGGGGGACGAGGTTGAACCCAGAAGAGATTTTATACAAAAAAATGCTCTGGAGGTAAGCACGCTGGATATATAAACAAATTGCATGTTCCGGAATATTTTCCAATTCAACACTTCTTTTTCATTCCAATACACACCGCTTCTAAGCAATCGATGACTTCTTTATCACACGCAATCAAATTTTTTTCACTCCGCAATAAATTACAGAGAGGAGAAGATGAACATTCACAAAATAGACGCAAGAGATCTACCTGATTTGTGGTTTCAGGCGGTAAACGACATTCTTGATTACGGCCGAAAATTTAAAATTGATCGAGGGTCATATGCAGGCCAAAAACGTCTTGAGTACGACTATTTTACAGGTCATGTAAAATATCCTGGAACGATTCCGCTCATTCCCGATATTCCACCGTCCTGTGGCATCCCCAACCCTGTCGAACATGATTACCTCTATGGAGGAGAAGGATACGAAAGGGCATACATCGAGTATCTCATGTCATCTAGAAAAGAACCCGGTGAATCGTATACCTACGGCGAAAGACTGACAAAGGCTCCCCTTGCGGGCGACAAGCTGGCGTGGTGGAAAGAGAAGAATGTGGAGATCATTGACGCCCGTGAAGTCGATGGAAATGTTCTTTTTAAAGAGAATGACCAGCTGTACCTAAACCAGATTGAATGGGTTATCGACACCTATAAAAAACATGGGGCAAGAAACAACCAAATGGTTTTACAGGTGGCCCACCCATCTGATCTCACTTTATTAGACCCACCGTGTTTGAGATCTATAGATACCAGAATTCAGGATGATACCCTTTATTTCTTTGTTTATTTTAGGTCATGGGACCTTTGGAACGGTTTTCCGGCCAACCTAGGGGCAATCCAAAACCTAAAAGAGTATATGGCCGGTGAGATTGGGGTGAAAGATGGTGAAATGATTGTTGAGAGCAAAGGCCTCCACCTATATGGATATACAGAAGATCTTGCCAAACTAAGATGTCTGAAAATGTAAAACATTTCCAAGGGGGTGAGCAAAATTATCCATAGTTTTGCACGAAGCTTTTCTTGCTTAGCGCGTCTGCCTCAATTTTATATTTTCTATCAGTTGCTGTGAGTAATGTACGCTGATTACAAAAATAATTCAGGAGGAAAAAATGATAATATTTTCAAAGAAGTCGATTTTTATGATTGTTTTTAGCATAGTATTTTTGTTTGCAATGGAATCTATCGCAGCAGGAAGTGGGATGCGGTACTCGATCGTGGTTTCGAAATTTAAAAATCGATCTAGCTGGCGGGGACAATGGCATCTCGGAGATGCCTGGGGCGCAGTCTTGACCGACAGTTTGAACAACACCGGACGATTTATTGTCCTGGGTGAGAACGATATGAGAAAAGAAGCCCTTGCCGAACAGGATTTTGCAGCGAGCGACCGGGCAGCCGGAGGTGGAAAAAAGGTGGTTACGGGCCAGATGACACCCGCACAGTTACTCGTAAAAGGCAATATCACCCATTTTGATCCCGGAACCAGTGGCGGCAAAGGTGGTGTGGGGTTCGGCGGGATTAGGATAGGGGTGAAGGGGGGTACAGCTGAGATAAACGCGGTCATGTATATCATCGATTCCAGCACCGGACAGGTAATGGCATCCAAAAAGGTCTATGGAAAGGTCACAAAAAGAGGCCTGTCCATTGGTATTTCCAAGCACGGATTTGCCGGAAATGTCAGTGGATTCAAAAAGACCAATACCGGGAAAGCCGTTGAAATGGCAGTCGATCAGGGGGTTGATTTTTTGATCTCCCAGCTGGAGGATATTCCCTGGACGGGAAGTGTCATTTTAAAAAAAGGAAATAAGGTTTATATTAATCGGGGTATCAGGGAGGGTGTAACCAAAGGACAGACTTTCGATGTGGGCGAAATGGAGATATTAAGGGACCCTGATACCGGTGAAGTGCTTGATGCAGGCATGGAGTCAGCGGGAAAGATCCGCGTTTTAAAAGTCAAAGAGAAAATTGCAATTTGTAAAGTTGTTGAAGGACAGATCAAGAAGGGAATGACCATAACGTTACCTGAGTAGATAGGATTGTTTTTAAAATTTGATATCACTGTCATAGTTTTACGGTAATGTAATACCCCTGATCACCGCGTTGCAACAAGATAACCACCGATCGTTTTTGGCGATAGTGCACGATCGCCTTTTGAAAATCTTTGATATTCCTTACCTCGATCTCGTCCAGTTGTCGAATAACGTCTCCTGTCCGTACCCCAATTTGGAACAGATACGATCGCCGGTTTATCTCTGAAATAGCCACCCCTTTTTTCATCGATCGACCTTTAACTCTTATTCCAAGAAGTTTGTGGGCCAGGTCCATGGCAAGCTCAATGGGGAACACAACGGTTTTCACCGTGCAGATCCGTTCTTTGTCTTTTCGCAAAATGCGGATTTTTATGATGTCACCGGCAGCAACATTTCTCATTTCCGCATTATATTCTTTATTTGAAAAAATTTTTTTGGTACCGATGGACAAAAGGATATCGCCGTTTTGGATGCCGGCGTTTTGAGCAGGGCCTTTTTTTATCACCTCTTTTATTAAAACCCCCTTGCCATCAGGCACATTCAGATATGTGGCGAGCCGTTTATCGATGTTCTGTACGGTGACACCGATCCATGCCTGAATGACCTCTCCGTATCGGATCAGATCAGAGACAATTCGTTTTGCTTTGTCGATCGGAATGGCAAACCCGATTCCCTGGGCCTTTGCGTAGATGGCCGTGTTGATCCCGATCAGTTCGCCGTTTATGTTGAGCAAGGGGCCGCCGCTATTGCCGGGGTTGATTGAAGCGTCGGTCTGTATAAAATTTTGAAACACCTGTTTTTCGGTTCGAACGCTACGATTAAGCGCACTGATGACACCGGTGGTAACCGTATTGGAAAATCCAAACGGGTTACCGATGGCGATCACTGTTTCACCGATCATCAGCTCGTTGGATTCTCCCATCTCAATGGCAGGCAAGGGATCTTTCGAAGCGATACGCAGCAGTGCGAGGTCAGAGTCCGGATCAGCCCCAACGATTTGTGCTTCAAACTCACGCTCATCTTTCAACACAACCGTGATCGTACCGGTTTTGGCGATGACATGGGTGTTTGTGAGAATGAAGCCCCGGTTCCCATCTATGATAACACCGGAACCTAGGCTGCTCCGCTTGTATCTTCGCTCAAAACCGGGCTCAAAAAAATCTTTAAAAAAAGATTCGAAAAAGGGATCCATACCGAATCCGGAAAACGGGCTGGTGCGCTTGTGAACCTTATACTCCGAACTTATGTTTACAACCGCTGGGCTGACCTTTTTTACTGCGTGGACAACAGCATTTTCACGGCTGTTTCCCGCGCCAGGAGAATCTTGGGGTATTGAAAGGAGGAGGATAACGGCGATAAATAGAAAACCTATTGATTTCATAAATATTTTGTTGTTGCTTTGTACGATGATTTCTGACATATGCGACTTTTTTCTTTCAAGATGGTGTTGTTGTAGGGAACAGTTAACTTTACAGGTTTTGACATAAGAGCATTTATATCATGTTGATTAAAACCTTTCAAGATATCCTTCCGCTGGTGGAAAAACCCAGCAGCTATCTGGGCAACGAAATAAACAGCATTAGAAAAGGCCTCGATAAGGTCAAACTTCGTGTTGCCCTTGCATTTCCGGATTTGTATGAAATCGGCACATCGCATTTCGGAATGCAGATAATTTATCATATTTTAAATAAGGACCAACAGATAGCAGCGGAAAGGGTCTTTACCCCCGGAAGTGACATGGAGGAATATCTCATATTATCCGGCCTGCCTTTAACGACACTGGAATCGCAGACCCCCCTATGCCGATTTGATATAATCGGCTTCAGCCTTCTCTACGAGTTAAATTACACCAACATACTCACCATGTTTGAGCTCGGCAAAATTCCGTTTTTTGCTCGGGAAAGAGATTCGGATGCGCCGCTTGTCATTGCTGGAGGACCATGCACCTGCAATCCCGAGCCGGTCGCCGACCTATTCGATGCCATGGTGGTGGGGGACGGGGAAGGGGTCGTGATGGAGATGGCTCAAGCCTGGATTCGATGGGAAAAAACCGGTAACCGGGACAAAGCAAAGCTGTTAACAGAGTGGTCCGGCATCAAAGGTGTCTATATCCCTGCCTTTTATCAGGTAACGTACGACCCCGCGGGTTTCCAGGTCCCTATGCCCCGACCCTTTGATCAGACAATGAACAAAGGGCAGGTTAGTCGTGCGGTTTTTGCAGACCTCGATAAGGCCCCTTTTCCTGGTGATCCGGTTGTTCCTTATGGAAAACCGGTCCACGACCGGCTTCGCTTGGAAATTTCACGAGGGTGTTCAAGGGGTTGTCGTTTCTGCCAGGCAGGGATGATTTATCGCCCGGTACGTGAACGCTTACCCGACACACTTCTTTGTCAAACAGATAAGTGCCTTGCTTCCACAGGGTATGAAGACATATCTCTTTTGTCTCTGAGTACAGGCGATTATCAATGCCTTATTCCACTTATCGAGCGGTTGATGGATCAGTCAGAATATAAGAATATAGCGGTTTCACTTCCGTCGCTTCGTGCAGATAGGTTGACACCCGACCTGATGAAACAGATCAAAAGAGTCCGAAAAACAGGATTTACCATCGCACCTGAAGCGGGCAGTCAGAGACTCAGAGATATTATCAATAAGAATATAACAGAACAGGAGGTTGCAGATGCTGTCAAACATGCATTCGACCTGGGATGGCAGAGGATAAAACTCTATTTCATGATCGGACTGCCGTATGAGACCGGTGATGACCTGAGAGCGATTGTTGACTTTGTGAAAGATCTTCGAAAGATATCCGCTCCAAAGAAAAATAATGGGAAAATCAATGTCAGTATCTCAACATTTATCCCCAAACCACACACCCCATTTCAATGGGCATCACAAATTACACGACTTGAGTCAAAAGAAAAGATAAATTGGTTACGGCGGAAGTTAAAGCTTCCAGGGGTCCATGTTAAATGGCAGAATCCGGATGTCAGTTTTCTGGAAGGGCTTTGGGCAAGAGGAGACAGGCGTCTCGTCCGTCTTTTGGTTGAGGCCTATCATAAAGGGTGCAGATTTGATGGCTGGAGCGACAAATTGCAATATGACCGGTGGGAGGCGGCCTTATCCGACGCCGGGGTCGACATCAATTTTTATACCACCCGGAGAAGGGATCTGGCGGAAGCGTTGCCTTGGGATCATATTGATATAAAAATAAGTAAAGACTTTTTAAAGAAGGAATGGCAAAGAGCTGAAAAAGGAAATCCCACACTTGATTGCCGGTGGGGTGATTGTCACGGTTGTGGTGTTTGTGATTTTCAAACGATTCAGCCAAAGATTTTTAAGAGAAATGCTCAAAAGGGGGCACCCTCTTTAAACCGTTCTGACCCTCCCTTTGAATCCAAATCGGAATTTAATAAAAGATTCAAAATTACCTATTCAAAGTCAGAACCCGGAAAGTACTTTGGACACCTTGAGTTGGTGAATATATTTCTGCGTGCGTTAAGACGAGCGAAGATATCGATTAAATATTCAAACGGATTTCATCCCATGCCAAAAATTTCTTTTGAAGACCCCCTTCCGATCGGAATGGAAAGCCAAAACGAGATTTTTTTCCTGACAACCACGGGCATGATAGAGCCCGAAGATATAATAAAGGGTTTAAACAATCATCTTCCACCGGGTATTGTGATTCATGACTGCCAAATTGAACCATCGTTTGGTGGAAAAAATGATAACAAATCAACCCGGTATCAGATCGTATTAAGGGATGAAGTTTTTAAAAAAAGTGAGCTCGAGCGGTTTCGTAAAGGAAGTGAACTGATCGTTAACCGCCTGAATCGAAAAGGAAAGTTGAAGAAGATTAATATAAAGGATATGGTTGAAACCATCCGATTGCTTTCTCCGGAAAAGTTGGAGATCATCCTGAGGTCAAAAAAGGGAAGCATGGTGAGGCCGATGGAGGCTGTTCTTAACATTTTCACGGTTTCAGACCAAACACTGCGGCAGGCTAAAGTTGTCAAAATGGTAAAACAGGACACCTGATGTATCGCAAACTGGTTATAAATGTTACAGAGTATGAAACTCGAGTCGCGCTCCTTGAAGATGGAACCATTGCGGAATTATTCATCGAACGCGGCGATGGTGCAGATATCGCGGGAAATGTATACAAAGGAAGGGTTCAGCGGGTACTACCGGGCATGCAGGCCGCTTTTGTGGATATTGGGATTGACCAGGCTGCATTTATTTATGTGGATGACGTCATTGGAAACAGCTACAAAGATATTGAAGAACTGTTTATCCAGAGTGATGAAGTTGACAAGGATATTGAACAAACCGTCCAAGAGGATTCGGCATATTCCCATGCTACCAGCAATGTTCCGATTGAGGCGCTTATCACTGAAGGGCAGGAGATAATGGTTCAGGTGGCAAAATCGCCCATTGGGACCAAAGGGGCACGTGTGACTTCCCATGTTTCGCTTCCCGGCCACCTTCTTGTTATGATGCCGACTTCAACGCATATTGGGGTGTCCAAAAGAATAGAGGACGAATACGAAAGAAACCGTTTGAAAAACTTAATTGAAGGGTTAAGAACAAATAATTTTGGTTATATTTCCAGGACCGCCGCCGAAGGTGTTGATGAAAAAAAAATTGAAATTGAAATCGCTTTCCTGATGAAATTGTGGGAAACTATACAAAAAACATTCAAAGCAGCACCAGTACCCTCTCTATTACACCAGGAACTCAATATTATCCATAGAGCCGTTCGAGATCTGTTGATCCATGATGCAGAAAAACTGATTATAGACTCCCGTTTGGAATATGAATCTGTGCTGAGGTTTCTTGATATGTTTATGCCGAGTTTAAAACATTCCATCGAGCTATACGAAGGGACGGAGCCGATTTTTGACTCACATAATCTGGAGGGTGTTATTGCACGGGGGTTAAAAAGGAAAGTATGGTTGAAATCAGGTGGTTACATAGTGATCGAACATACCGAAGCGCTTACAGCCATCGATGTGAACACAGGCCGTTATGTCGGCAAGCACAACCCTGAAGAAACCATGCTAACAACAAACCTTGAGGCTGTACAAGAGATAACCTACCAGATACGTCTTCGGGATATTGGCGGTATCATCATCGTTGATTTTATCGATATGGAAAAAATATCGAGCCAGGAAAAGGTATTTAATGCATTCCAAGAAGCCCTGAAAAAGGATCGGAGCAAAACCCATGTCCTGCCCATATCGGAAATGGGGCTGATACAGATGACACGAAAGCGAATTCGTAAGCCGTTGACCCATCTGCTCTGTGAACCCTGCTTTTATTGTGAGGGAGAAGGTTATCTCCTATCCGAACAGTCTGTTTGTTACAATATTTACAAAGAAGTTCTTCACGAAGCATCGGACAGCTTAGGTACCAAGCTGACCTTAAGGGTCAATCCAGAGATTGCCGACCTTCTCCATGGTGGAGAAAACCGGATTATCACATCCCTTGAACGCATCATCGGAAAACAGATTGAAATATATCCGAATGCTCAATTTCATTTGGAAAAGTTTGATATTTGTGAGCGTCCATAGACCAAGCCTAAACCCCTATATGACAGCAACTTCCTTTTCAATGGACTTTTTGTGCTGTATTATCAATAAATTAAATGAGATTTTGGTGAAAGCTCGGAACAATCAAAATATAACCCGGCAATTTTTATCTTTTACCCAGAAAACGCTGGAATCGCTCAATTTGAGTAGCAATGATTTTTTGGGTCTTGACATAAAAAACTCATGGTGTTTAAGTTACAAGGTTTAACGGATTGAATTCAGACATATTATATTTATCCTGAAAACAGAAAAGTTTATCGATCATAATGATTAAAGGCCTCAAACGGTGCCTGAAACAGGGGAACCTAAATTATGAAAAGAACATATCAACCGAGCAGGGTGAAAAGAGCCAGAACACACGGCTTTCGGAAAAGGATGTCCACAAAGCAGGGCAGAAGAATTATTAACCGGCGGAGGGCAAAAGGGAGAAAACGGTTAGCTGTTTAATCGCAAAAATTTTTTTTAGCAAATTGTCAGCGATATGGGTAAGTATGATTTGAGACAGGCTTATACCAAGGCCGAAAGAATTTTAAAACGCTCTGAGTTTCTTCGACTCGCCAAATACGGGAGGAAAATTCAAAGCAGGCACTTTATTGCTATCTTTGAAACGAGTCCATATGAAAGAACGCGCCTTGGTGTAACCGTTAGCAGAAAGGTTGGGCGGGCGGTAACGCGCAACAGGGTCAAACGCTGTTTACGCGAGTATTTTCGATTAAACAAACATGAAATTAAAAGGAATTTGGATATTAACATCATTGCAAAGAAAGCGGCTGCACATTTATCGTCGGATCAGACATTTTCTTCCCTTAAAAGTGTTTTCAACAGCATAAAGGAGTTTTAATTTTCAAGCAAATGTTACGGATAATCCCCTTATTTTTAATAAGGGTTTATCAATATATGTTGTCTCCTGTTCTAAATCCTGCTTGTCGTTTTTACCCCACCTGTGCCGAATATGCTTACCGGGCAATTTCTCGATTTGGTGTGATGAGAGGTTCTTTTCTCGCGTTAAAAAGGATTTTAAGGTGTCATCCACTCAGTACAGGTGGTTTTGATCCTGTTCCTTCAAAGACAAACCCGGGAAAATAGCCCGAAAAGCCGATTACTTTTTCCTGTATGTCATGGATAACTGCACAAATTCGGGTTAACATCCTAAAGTCACTTGTAATTTTAACATACAGCATTTTTATGTCACTGCAGCAGAAAATGCTCAATATCGATCACAAAAGACTTTTTACGACTGCATCAAATGTGATTCAAAATTAATTTAAATTTTCCTATTCATTACTTGAGGAGAAAAATATGGAACAAGCGCGATTGTTTATGGCCATTGCACTCTCATTTCTCATATTCTTTTTATGGAATGTTTTTTTTGTTGAGAAGGAAACGGTTGAACCGCCACCTGCTAAGACACTGGCTCCTATTATAAAAATGGAAGAAGGTTTTGGTAAAAAAGAACAGCTGGCTGAAAAGCAGGAGGTGAAACCGGTAAAGACTGCCAGAACGATACAGGTGAACACACCTTTATACACGGTGAAGATTGCAGAAAAGAGATCAGCTATAAAAAGCTTTGTGCTTAAAAGATACCGGGAACAGATCGAATTGGATTCTCCGCTAAAAGAAATTGTTTCAAAGAACATGCCCGATGGCACTCTCCTGATGGGATTTGCCGGAAAAAGCATACCGGGTTTGGACAGGGCCGTTTTTTCAGCAGATTTGCCATATGATTCTGTTGATATTGTTCATGGTTCTGAACCACTCATTTTTTCATGGGTGTCGCCTAATGGGATTGTTGTTAAAAAAGAATTTTTCTTTTCGCCTGAAACCTATCTGATCGGGCTGACCATTTCCGTAAAAAACAACTCAAATGAGGCCCTTAGGGACAATCTTGTATTATCGCTCAGGAGCGCTTCAGGTGAACAAAAAAGCAGATTTGGTTTCGAAGGCCCCAGTCTGCTTTTGAACAACAAGCTCGAACAGATAAAAATGAAAAAGATCGAGGAAAAGAATATATATTCGGGGAAACTGGGATGGATTGCACTTCAAGGTCGTTATTTTATGTCAAGCATCATTTCGGAAAAGAATGAAGAAGCGAGTATGCGGCTTTTTCTCAAACCAGACCATATACTCGAAGCTGAATTTCTGCAACCCGAACAGGTGATCCAACCCGGATCTGAACATTTTTTTGATTTTAAACTGTTTTTTGGACCCAAAAGCATGACCATTTTAAACGATCTTGGGTATAACCTTGGCAAGGCGGTCAATTTTGGAATGTTCGATTTTATCGCAAAACCGTGTGTCTGGCTGATGAATTTCTTTTATCGCTTTATCCCCAATTACGGTGTTGCCATTATCATTCTAACCCTAATGACCAAGGCTCTCCTTTGGCCGCTGGGTTCAAAAAGCTACAAATCGATGAGCGAAATGAAAAAACTGCAACCGTTGATGGCCGAATTAAAAGAAAAATATAAAAATGACAAGAAAAAAATACAGCAGGAGACTATGGCGCTATATAAAACGTATAAAATAAATCCCCTGGGCGGATGTCTCCCTATGGTTGCACAGATTCCGGTATTTTTTGCACTGTATCGAATGTTATATGAAGCCATTGAGCTAAGACATGCGCCTTTTTTTGGCTGGATCCATGACCTGTCGGCACCTGATCGTCTTTTCCGATTCGGTTTTTCAATTCCGCTTATGGAACCCCCATACGGCATTCCCGTTCTGACAATCATCATGGGGGCCAGTATGTTATTGCAGCAAAGGATGTCTCCTCCGCCGGGGGACCCTGCTCAGGCCAAAATGATGATGTTTATGCCGATAATTTTTACGGTAATTTTTATTAATTTTTCATCAGGACTTGTTTTATACTGGCTTGTCAACAATGTTCTATCTATTGCACAGCAATATTATGTTTCAAAGAAAACTGCTTAACTATGGAGGAGATTCATGTCAAAGCATTTAGAGTTTGAAGATAAAAGTGTTGAAAAGGCAATTCAAAAAGCGTGTGATAAAGTCCACATGCCCGAGGAAGAATTGAGATATGAAGTTATTTCTTATGGATCGAGTGGTATTTTTGGATTGGTAGGATCAAAGACAGCACGGATTCGTGTTACGATACCCGAATCCGCTCCAACACCCAATAAAGCAGTCCGACCGGCAAAAGAGCAAGCTTCACCATCCGAGCCAAAAAAGATCGAAGATGGCGAAAAGGATGCCGTTTCCACCGACCCCGTCGAACTCGGCAAAAGTACGCTGCAGCGTATCATTAATTTCATAACAACAGATGCGGAAATTTCGGTTAAAGAGTCATCTGACCGAATTCTACTGAACGTCAAAGGGGGCAACACTGCTGCGCTTATCGGCAAGCATGGGCAGACGCTTGAGGCGATTCAATATCTTGTTGCAAAGATCGTCAACAGACACATGGAGGAAAGGACCCGTATCCATATCGATATTGAAGGTTATTTGGCAGCCAGACAGGTCAGCCTGGAAAGGCTTGCCGTTCGTCTTGCAGAAAAGGTCAAATTAACTGGAAAATCAGTGACCGTCGGCCAAATGAATGCCTATGACAGGCGTATCGTTCACCTTGCCTTAAAAAGTGATGAGGGTGTGAGAACCCTAAGCAAGGGGGGTGGATTTATTAAAAAACTTTTGATATTTCCAAAGAAGAATTCTTTGCTTAAAGAACAACAGTCAAATCTCCAATGAACAATTCGACCATTGCGGCCATTGCGACTCCGATCGGAAGTGGTGGCATCGGCATTATCCGGATTTCCGGTCAAAAGGCCGTTTCGATTGCCGCATCTCTTTTTCAACGGTCGCGTCTTGCTTCGAATGTTTCATCAGAAAATTCCATAGGTAAACATTTCGGTTCAACAGACAGGTTCAAATCCCATCATTTCTATCATGGATTTATTGTTCATCCGGAAACCGGGCAAGTTTTGGATGAAGTTCTTCTCACCGTTATGAAGGCTCCTCATTCGTACACAAGGGAAGATATCGTTGAAATCCATACACATTCCGGGCGTGTTGTGATGGGCGCCGTCCTGACGTCCGTCTTGCGTCAAGGGGCGAGACTCGCCGATCCAGGTGAATTTACAAAAAGAGCATTTATTAACGGGCGGATTGATTTAATACAAGCTGAAGCGGTCGTTGACATCATTAATGCAAAGACGGATGAAGCGCTTAAAATGGCGACCCGTCTGATAATGGGCGGACTGGGGAAACAGGTTGAATCAATTAGAGAATCTTTGGTTCATGTTTTGGCTTCATTCGAAGCCGCCATTGATTTTCCAGAAGAAGCCGAAGAGATCATTGAAACCGACTCAACCCGTGAGCACATCCAGTCACAGGCCATAAATGTTTTAAAGAAGCTGATCGATCAATATGATACTTCGCATGTGGTCAGAGATGGCCTAAAATTGGTCGTTTTAGGCAGGCCCAATGTGGGCAAATCGAGCCTAATGAACTGTCTTATTCAAAAGGATCGTGCCATTGTTACATCGGTTCCAGGGACAACCAGGGATTTCATAGAGGAGCACCTCAGTATAGAGGGGATTCCCGTTATCATAACCGATACCGCAGGAATCCAGGAGACAAAAGACCCCGTTGAAGCCATTGGAGTACAAAAGGCCAGGGAATATATGGACCAAGCGGATCTAATCCTTTTTTTGGTGGATGCCAGCAGTTCATTGTTGAAAGAGGATAAAATAATATACCAACAGTTGAAAGACAAGCCCTTCATACTAGTTATAAACAAGTCAGATCTTGTGGATAAAGACTTTAATATTGAGTTTCCTGATTCATGGGGAGATCCGCCGAGGGTGAAAGTGTCGGCCCTTTATCGTAGAGGCCTTGAGGCGTTAAAGGCGCGCATTCTCGATATTTGTGTCAGTGGCAAACTGCCTGATTCGAACAACGGTATTGTACCGAATTTAAGACATAAAATTGCCCTCGAACGCTGCCTTCGGTCAACATTAGCTGTTGCAGAGGGCGGTCGGATCGGAAGGCCGTTGGAGCTTGTTGTGATTGATTTAAAAGATGCTATTGATTCTCTTGAGGGAATAACGGGTGCGACAACACGAGAGGATATACTTGATGAAATTTTTCACAGATTTTGTATTGGAAAATGATGTTTCACGTGAAACAATGAAATTGCCGAAAAGATTTGATCTCGATGAAAGCGCCACATAGAAAGCGATTTTAAATACGGCTGCTCATTGTATTACACTACGGTTTTATCAGCCTCCCACAGTCTGAGGGAATGCTGTGTTTGAATATAAATACTCCATTTTCTCTTTGGGCTTTAACTCTTCATTGGCCATTTGCAATATGATATCTCTCGTTTTACCCTCTGGATGAAGCGTGGCCAAGTCTGTATAAAATTTATATGATCTCAGTTCTCTGTGGGCTGCGACCTGGTAGACATGTTCGTTTTTCATCCCTTTTGCGATATCCGGCTCTCTCTAGTGTTCAGCGATCTTATAGCAAGTCGCATCGTTGAGTTGAAATGCGTCTGGCTCCAGTTGTCCATTTCGGTATTTAATCAAAAATATCCTATGCTTCTTTTCCTCTTCAACTGTCCATTTTATGGTGCCTTTTACACTATTTTTGTCGGTGTTCTCAGCAAGATCGATATACAAGGCATAAGCTTCTTCCTCCTTCTTTATGGCGACGTCAATTCTTTTGGAGAGTTTCTTGTCTTTCATGTCTATTCCTCCATTTCATCACCGAACACGATGCCCACATATCCCACAAAACTGCTATCGGGATTTTTATCATAACTACTGGAATAAGCAATAGGTTCAGCTTTTCTGGCCCCAAAATCCTTCGCAGTTACAATGGCAGTTGCAGCCGCACCGGCACAGCATGCATTTTGGTGTTCTCTTGCTTCACTGATTACCAAATCAGGATCCATGGCTATCATGGCATCGATAACACGCCGATCATTTTTATTTTTCACCCAATCCACAGCGGACCGGCCGGTTCCTTTAGGTGTAAATCCGTAATTTGAACCATAGTGTGTAAGGTCTGTAGAGCCAATAACCTTTACCGTCTGGTCCAGACGCACCGACATCTCAGCTAAAGCGAGTCCAATTTCAAAGGAATTCTTTGTGGGCGGCACACCAATCGGAATGATTTTTGTATCGGGGAAAAAATATTTTATAAAGGGGAGCTGAAGTTCGATGGTGTTGTCCTGCATAAAATGATCAAGGACTTCGATATTAAATGAAAATTTCTTTATAAGCTCACCGGATAGTTCTTTTTCAATTTCAATGTTCCCAAAAGGGGTTTCCCACAAGTCCTCTGTGATCAGATAGACGGGAGAATTACTGCGAAGATGCATTCCTAACACCACAATAACATCCGGAGATCGTTCCGCTTTGAGGCACCGGATAACATTGCATGCAATAGCCCCGGAAAAATACCACCCGGCATGTGGGACAATTCCCCCGGTGATATCGTTAAGTGAAACCCTCTGAAAGGGTGTTTCCTTAAGAAATTGTTTAATTTCTTTTTCGCATGCTGCAGCACGGTCCGGATACCAGCTTCCGGCAAACATCGCTTTCCGTACTTTCATGGTACCACCTCCGCTGTAAGCGAAATAGCTCTAAAGGAGATAAGAGTTTCTGGTTTCGCACCTTCGTTGTTCCGAAGACCCCCCTGCGCGATGGGGCGGATAAATATATAACCGACAACAATTAAAGACAACAGAAAACGATTATGAATAAACCCTTGACAAGTGAGGTTTCTAAACATATTTTTTATTTTAAATTGAGCATAAACAAACCGGAGAACAGATGGTAACGATTAACGATTGCACAATACATCAGGGGGCTTAATTGATGAATTAAATGGCGGGGTATCACATCTTTTTGCTCAATTGATGTTTTGGGACATTTGTTCCTCGCTACAGGAAAAAACCCTAACGCCTTAATGGAGATTATGCATGCCGATATACGAATATCGATGTAAAGCCTGCAACAATTGTTTTGAAAAGTTGGTTTTCATAACCGACGATGAACCGGTTGTCTGTCCAGAGTGCAGTGATAGAAAAGTGAAAAGACTTTTAAGCTGTTCCAGTTTGATTGGAACATCAACCGAAAACGGTTGTAGTGGCAATGCCCCAAAGGGCTTTTCCTGAGCCACATAATTTTTGTGGCGGTCAGCCACAAATTATACCCGCTTGTTAAACGGAATTTACAAACACAAATTTCGCTCATTTGATTTCACAAAGACCGGCATCCGGCTTGGGGCGAATTTAATGTTTTCACAAGAAAATTAGACGGGTGTTGTTAACCAAAAACAGAAATTTTCAGTTTGCCCAGTGCCCGGTGCGATATTCCGGCGATTTCAAACTAAAAGTTATCTATTTTATAATATACATAATTCAAAGTTGGTTTCTTTTCCACAGATCATCAGATTATAAATCGTATAAACCCACCCATCAGGAACCGTAAATCGAGAACAGACGTCTATCTTTTAAGACCAAGGGGTGCAATGATTATCGGTGCACGGGGGGAAGCAAATCTCTTTTGAAGCCTGTGCTCACCCAACTGTCCCTAATTGGTCCTGTCGGTGAACGAGTTAGATAAATCGGATAACCCATTGCAGATTTTGTTTATACGATCTGATAGAAACTCGCCGAGCCATTAATTATTTAACTCAAATTTCGCACCTTATATATTACGGAGACTCGCCTACGGTACGGAGCAAAAGCGACATGCCGGTAGATTGGAGGTACGCGACTTGAGATTTAGCTTTTTTTCTAACAAATAATGATTAATATATCGTGGACAAAAGGACAATATTTTTAAGAGGAGATTACCATGTGGGAGTATACGGATAAAGTAAAAGACCACTTCCTTAACCCGCGTAACGTAGGGGTAGTTGAGACCCCCGATGGTGTCGGAGAGGTTGGATCTTTGGCATGCGGAGATGCCCTGAAACTGACCATTAAGCTTGATGAAAATAAACGGATCGAAGATGCAAAGTTTCAGACGTTTGGATGTGCCAGCGCGATTGCATCCTCTTCAGCTCTGACGGAAATGATAAAAGGCCTTTCGCTTGATGAAGCCAAAAAAATAAGCAACGAAGATATCGCACAATATCTCGGAGGCTTGCCAAAGGAAAAGATGCACTGTTCAGTTATGGGACGCGACGCACTTGAAAAGGCAATCGGCAACTATTATAGTGAAGGTGAAAAAAAAGTCGAAGGTGAAATTGTATGTGAATGTTTTGGGGTTACAGACCTTGAAATCGAAAGGGCTGTCAAAGAGAATAGCTTGGAAACAATCGAAGACGTGACCGATTATGTTAAAGCCGGCGGCGGTTGTGGAAATTGCCACGAAAAAATCCAGGAGATCATTGACTCGGTTACTGGACAAGCAAGGGTTATTGCGAAAGCGCACAAACAGTTGACCAATATTCAGAAAATAAAACTGATTGAAGAGACCTTGGACCGGGAAATTAAACCCGCGCTTGAAAAGGATGGGGGCAGCATTGAACTGGTAGATGTGGATGGAAATCTTGTCATGGTTAAGCTTCGGGGTACCTGCGCGACCTGCAGTGCCTCCGAGGTTACGATTAAAAGTTATGTTGAGACAAAGCTTCGTGAACTGGTTACATCCGAGCTGGTTGTTGAGGAGGTGCAGTAATGAAAATCGTCTATACGGATAACAATGCAACCACACAGGTTGCCCCTGAAGTCCTTGATGCGATGCTTCCTTTTTTCAGCCAATTTTATGGTAACCCTTCGAGCATGCACTCATTTGGCGATACTGCTGATCAAAAGATCAAGCAAGCAAGGGAAAAAGTTGCCGCGTTGATTGGATCCGCACCTGAAGAGATCATATTCACGAGCTGTGGCACTGAGAGCGACAGTACAGCCATCCGCGCGGCCATACTGTCGAACCCTGATCGGAAGCATATTCTGACTACCCGGGTGGAGCATCCTGCTGTAAAAAATCTGTGTGAATACTTTTTAAAAAAGGGCTATCGGGTTACGTTTGTTCCGGTGGACCGAAAAGGGCGTCTGGACATATCTTTCCTTAAAAAGAACTTAACCGTCGATACCGCCATTGCCAGCATCATGTGGGCAAATAACGAATCCGGCGTGATCTTTCCCATAGATGAGATTTCTCAGATCGTAAAAGAACGCGGGATCATTTTTCACACCGATGCGGTTCAGGCTGTTGGAAAGCTTCCGATTGATGTTCGCAAGGTCAACGTTGACATGCTTTCTCTTTCAGGTCATAAAATTTATGCGCCAAAAGGTGTAGGCGCCCTTTACCTTCGAAAGGGGACGAAGTTTTCTCCGTTTCTCATCGGTGGCCACCAGGAGGGTGGTCGAAGAGGGGGTACGGAAAACGTTGCATCTATTATCGGACTGGGAAAGGCCTGCGAGCTGGCACGGGGCCATCTGGACGAACAGAGGACCCGGGTGAAAGGGCTGCGGGATCGACTTGAAACAGAACTGCTCAAAAGGATCCCCGAGGCGATGATCAATGGGGATCAAGAACATCGTCTTCCAAATACTACGAGTATCGGTTTTGAATATGTGGAAGGCGAGTCGATCCTTCTGATGATGGATCGATTTGGAATATGTGCATCTTCCGGGTCGGCGTGTACATCCGGATCCCTTGAGCCCTCACATGTTTTGCGCGCTATGGGAGTGCCGTTTACAGCCGCACACGGATCGATCCGGTTCAGCCTCAGTGTTTATAATACCCCAGAAGAAATCGATTGTATCATTGATAATCTTCCCCCCATTATCACACGATTGAGAGAGATGTCCCCTTTTTGGAAAGAAGCCGTTGGATAAAGTAATCATCGGGAATCATATTTTATGATTCACATCTTACGGCGATTGCGATGCGCCGGCTTTCAGTTCGCCCATCGCTTTTTTAGCATCGATTCTAAGCGGGCTTGCAGGACAGGTTACGCTGAATTCCTTTAACATCAAGCAAATGCTTACCAGCACAATGTTTTTGCCAGTTGCGACTCGAAAACCCTGAATAAAAAAGGTTTACAGCAACCGATCACTGTAAACCCTTGTTAATTGTGGTAAGCGGTACTGGATTTGAACCAGCGCCTTTTACCGTGTGAATGGGTTAATATCTGAAATTATTAAACAACCATGGTCACAAGTCGTAAAAGCATATACAATAAGGTATAAGAACTAAAGGAAAAGGTACGATTTCGTGATACTACCTAATTTTACAGCTTTTAATGGCTTTTTGCCCTGTTTTGTGATATTGTTGTCACAATTTTCATAAAAGTTTCCGGGGATAGGGTGAGATCCCCGATAAAGCGGTAATTCTGGACCGCTTTCCCTGGAGTTGATAAAACCATAAACAAAAAAATATTTTGATTCAGACCAAAGTCCCTGATTTTTAGTTAATTTACAGCAAAATGCCTTCTTGACAATACGATCTTCATCCGGTATTTGAATTTTGGTTGTCTGAAGTCGCTTGGGACTTGCTGTCGCATCGTTGCAATGCAATATGTTGTGACTCATCTCCGGTGGCCACACAACTCTGTTTTTCTGTTGATCTGTTTTTAAAAACCGAACACTCGCGGTATGCAATCGCTTGTCCGGTCGGTTCGCGCCGTGAGAAATCGTGTTAGAAGCGGCTTGGACTAGCTGGTCAAGTTGACAGATGCCTCGATCTGATATACTAGCCAATCTAAAAGCCAGAACATACCAAATTATTTCGAGGGAACCGATGACCACTATCCACAACGATCAACTGCTACTGCAGCGCTTTTACTCCCACTGTGCTACACGGGGCACAGAGGTCTTTCTCACTCAACCTCAAGGCAATGGCGTGGTGCAAGACTACACATTTAACGATGTGCTCGACCAAGCCAAGCGCATGGCAGCTCACCTGCTTAGCCTCGAACTTCCACCGTGGTCGAAAATCGCTCTGATTAGCAAAAACTGCGCTCATTTTTTCATGGCCGATTTGGCCATATGGATGGCAGGGCACGTTTCGGTCGCGCTCTACCCAACACTGAACCGAGACACAGTTTCTTATATTCTCACTCACAGCGATGCAGAGCTTCTCTTTGTCGGCAAACTCGATACCTGGGATGAAGTGCAACACGGCATACCTGAGGGCATGCGCCAAATCGCCCTGCCTCTATCGCCCCCCACGAATCTACCCAAATGGGGTGACATCACAACCTCTACCGCTCCCATCAAAGACAACCCCGTTCGCAATGCCGACGATGAGTCAATCATCATCTACACATCGGGCAGCACAGGGCAACCCAAGGGCGTCTTGCACACTTTTCAAACTATCTGTACGCCTACGGTGGGCTTGGTTGATATCTTGCAAATCAAGCCTTCAGACCGCAGCCTCTCGTATCTGCCGCTGGCCCATGCCATGGATCGCTGGCTAAGCGAGTGCATTGGGCTCTATGTGGGTTCTCATATCTTTTTCGCTGAGAGCCTAGACACCTTTGTTCAAGATCTGGCTCGTGCACGCTCCACTATTTTTGTTTCAGTTCCGCGCCTTTGGCTTAAGTTTCAGCTCGGCGTCTTCGCAAAAATCCCCGAGAAAAAACTCAACAAACTCCTGAGAATTCCCATCTTACGAGGCATCATCAAAAAGAAAATCCTCGGTAATCTGGGGCTAGACAATGTACGTTTTGCGGGCAGTGGTTCAGCTCCCATCCCCGCCGAATTGCTAACCTGGTATCGCAATCTGGGCCTCGAGCTACTCGAAGGCTATGGCATGTCAGAGAACTTCAATTACTCTCACATAACCATGCCCGGCCGAGGGCGCCCCGGTTTTATCGGTCACCCCTGCCCTGACGTCACTCATCGCCTCTCAGAACAAGGGGAGATACTTGTGAAAAGTCCGGGCAACATGGTGGGCTACTACAAAGAGCCAGAACTGACAGCCGATGCGTTTACGGAAGATGGTTTTCTTAAAACCGGCGACCGAGGCGAAATTGACACCGATGGCCGATTGCGCATCACCGGACGCGTCAAAGAGCTATTTAAAACGAGTAAAGGCAAGTATGTCGCGCCCGCGCCTATTGAGAATATCATCAACACCGACAGCAATGTAGAGCTTAGCTGCGTATCAGGCTCTGGCTATCCTATCACCCACGCCGTGGTGCAACTGGCCGAAGACTTACTGCCCAAACTCGACGAAGCGTCGATACGCGAGCAAATCACCGGCGATCTGGAAACTCTGCTTGCTCGAGTCAATGGGCAGGTCGAGGCATTCGAAAAACTGGGCTTCATCGTCGTCTCAGGCACCCGATGGACCGTCGAGGGCGGGCATCTAACCCCCACCATGAAGATGAAACGCCCTGTCATCGAAGCCCTGCATCAGGAACAACTCGACGCATGGTATGCCGACGGTCGCAAAGTGATCTGGGAGGTCTGAAACTAAGTCCAATAGTGAGCGCGATACCAATGGCATAATGCTCCACCCTTCATCCCGGATTCATACCCCATCCCTTCCGTGGATGACGACCTGATCGATTCTGACTGCCCAGCCGGAGCCTGCTGTTATAATCAGGCCCGTCGAAAGATCAACGGGGGCCTTTGTTTAAAATGCCCGTAATTTTCTTAAGTTGACTAAAATTTGGTAAAAAATAACGGTTGATAAATAGCCTCTCCGTTGGTACTGGAGTCTCAATTGTCACCGCAAACGATGGGTTTTAATATGTTGCGGTTTGCATGATTTTGAAGTGGTTTAAAAAAAGCGGACACCATGCTAAAAGTTATAAAAGAGAAAGGGAGGTGTCCAATGAGTTCCAGACGAATCCGTCCAAAGCACACTGAAGAATTCAAGCGAGATGCGGTCCGAATGGTAATCGAAAACCGATATCGTTCCAACGAGGTTGGAAGACGTCTTGGAGTCAATGGGTCTAACGTATCCCGCTGGGTCCGTGAATACCGTGATGAGCAGGAAGCTGCTGCAGGCGGAATCCCCAACCGTCGTGAATTAGATACTGAAAATCGTCAGCTCCGAAAGGAAAACAAACGACTGCAAATGGAGCGTAAAATCTTAAAAAAGCGGCGGCCTTCTTTACGAAGGAATCGAACTGAGGTTGGATTTTATCCGGCGGCAAATGAAGGCCTATCCGGTCACTTTGATGTGTAAGGTGATGAAAGTCAGCCGGAGTGGGTTTTACGATCATAATGTTAAGAAAACGGATGATACCCCTGCAGAAAAGGCGCTGAAAGCAAAAGCTTGCAGGCGGTTTAAGATAACCACCGATAGCCGGCATTCATTTCCGATAGCGCCGAACGTGCTTGACCGACAATTTAATGTCAACGAGCCCAACAAAGCCTGGGCAGCTGACATCAGTTATGCATGGACACTTGAAGGCTGGTTATATCTGGCCATCGTGATGGAACTGTTTTCTCGTCAGATCGTCGGATGGGCCGTGAGTCGTCGATTGAAGAAGCAACTGGCGCTAGA